>JAABUR0100000227.1_pt1 | contig 130821 bp, 105 predicted proteins | sample 5560091 | NCBI WGS metagenome assembly JAABUR01 (sample SAMN10711879, study PRJNA513375) | rock metagenome | isolation source: Antarctica rocks | place: Antarctica: Victoria Land, University Valley sud | reverse complement strand
TGGGGGGGGAGTGGAAGATTATAGGGGAGATGGTGTTTACGGGGATGAGTATAAAAGGAGGCTGCATAGCCCGAGCTTTGGAAAGAGTGGCAGGATCGCGTGGCGAGATGGGGATGCTACTACGCTGTGACGCTGTCTCCCCGGCGGGGAGGGGGGGGGGAGTTACAAGTTGGGATTGGTGCGATTGGCCATAGTGGTGGGCGTAATTACTAATGGGTGGCCCTTAAATTCATCTCTCGTGAGCGTTATCAGCGGCATTCTAGAAGGGGGCACTTCTTGGTTAGACTGGACTGGATAGATATAGAATAGATATAGAAATAGATATAGAATAGAAAAGACTCTTTACTTCTTCGTCATGGACAAGGTTTGGCATCTTACTATGCATGATAATTCCAAATGTAGCTGAGCTTGACACCCAGCCATGCTCCCTTATCCGCAGGGTACGAAGACTGATCTACGCTATCTATGCCCATAAACCAAATCCCCGTGCAAAAGCTAACTCTGATTCCGCACCCTCGCAGCATCAGAACCTTGCTTCTCGCCATCCGGCACCGTCTTAAACCCATACCCGCCCTTCTTCCTCCTGCCCCGACGATCCCCATACTTCTCATCGAACTTCCTAATCGCAGACAAAGATCCCATATCCTCGCTAATACTAGCACTTATCTCCTCCAACGCCTTGGTGAAATGCCGCGGGTGCAGCGTCCTCCTCTCCGCATATTGGTATTTGGCGCCATCGGTCGAATCTTTGGAATGGGCCGCCGCGGTCTCGAACTCTTCGCGTACGCATGCAAGCGCTGCGGCGACGGCGACGTTTTTGAGGTCGCTGCCGGAGTAGAATGGGGTTTCGGACGCTAGTTTTGGGAGGGAGACCTCGGGATCGAGGAGTTCGTCTTTCAGGTGGATTTTGAGGATGGCGTCGCGGTCTTTTTCTACGGGTAGATCTACTAGTAGGCGGCGAGGTAGACGCCGCAGACAGGCTTCGTCGAGGTCAAAGGGCCGGTTGGTGGCTACCATGATGAAGGCTGACATCTCGGTCATCCCGTCCCACTCACGGAGGAACTGGTTGATGAGCTCGCGGTGGCTGGTGCGATTGCTACCGCCGCTGCGAGCACCGAGGATGGCGTCTGCTTCGTCGATGAAGACGATGCATGGCGTGAGCTTCTTGGCGAGGGAAAAGATCGCCTTGACGTTCTTTTCGCCCTCTCCGACGTACATATCGTAGACATCTGCGCATTGTTAGCGTCAACGTGCAGAGAATGTTGGCGGTGTCTTACCCGAGCCGCTCACTTCGAGCACGGTGGCTCCGCTTTCCTTTGCCACAGCTCTTGCAAGTAAGGTCTTGCCAGTCCCTAGCGGTGAATTAACGTCACGAACCGTTCGGCGCGGAAAAGACCGTGGCGGCCTGAAGAACCCTTACCTGGTGGACCATAGAGAAGCAGGCCGGGGATCTTGTCAGTCGCGAGTACCCCATACTTAAAGGCGTCTGGTCGAACGAGCGATAGGCTAGTAAGTGTTTTCAATGCATCGATCGTGGTAGGCGGAGCTTGCACATCTGCGAAAGTGGTTCGAATGTCCTCAGGGTGCACAACCCCATTCAGCAGCTTTCTCTCGTAATCATTACATGTCTTACGTAGCTTCCGAATGCGCCCCTTAGAGTCTTCATCTACCCCTGTGCCAGGTAAGACACTGGGCTGCTTTTTCCTTTGCTCTTTCTCCTTTCGCACCCAGTCGAGCTTTGCATTGTCACTGGATTCAATGAGCTCTAACGCTGCTTCGACATGTCTGCTTATCATTTCCTCTGATCCATCGAGTACTCCCAGGGCAGTCGTTGCGACTCTCTGCACGCGGCTCAATGGCCAGACTGTTTCATCCAAGCCTGAAAGAAAGCCAATTTTGGAGTCTATATCCAGCGCCCAGTCGGCGACAAGCTGCGCGACTCTCGAATTTTCTGGAGCTATCCTGCGAAGCATATCCCTGATATGGCGTATATTCGTTTGCTTTATTCTCAGCTTATGTTCTCGATCCAAGGGGGGGTCTGAAGGCCCCTCAATCACTGGGGTAACGATCGTCTGCATTGGCCCGAAGCTCGGATAATCTTGTAGATCTTTGACTACAGATCTGGAAAGCAATGGCATCAGATCTTTTGTTGAAGCAGTCCCAATCACTAGTAATGGCTGTCCCTCTTTCCGTCGTGCGTCAACGACCTCGTGAAGCTTGTCGAGAAACTTGCTACCACTCGCGGTGTTGTTGATTTGTGGATAATCGTGGATCAATACGATAAGGCCCTTAGATCCACGCTCGTTATCCAACGATGGAAGTGGTTCTGAAGATTCTTCTTGTCCAGCTCTTGCAATATCAATATCATCAGTCGTTGTTCCAGAGGTTGATGAGCCGACTCCTGCTCCTTTCATGGCAGTAGACGCCACCCTCTTGATATCCGGAGTATTAAGCAAGGTCTCTACCAAGAGTCCCATCTTGAGCTCGGGAGTCATGTCTTTGGGTGGTTGTTGGGATGTTTTCACCACTAATGGCTTGGGTGTTTGTGGGGAGCCGCCGGCGGGTAGCAGGTTTTTGAAAACGTCTTGGAGGCGATCAAAGCTCCCAATATGGATTGCTCCTCCAAAAGTTGCACCAGCAGGAAGCTGAAATGGTATTGGCTTCAACCCGCTGTGCGCCCCTTCCGCCTCATCAGCTTCCTCATAATCTTCCTCATCGGCAGGATCCTCTGATGGTGGAGCGTTGCGCGCGGCCATCAGCAAAGGTGCATCGTATCCTAAGGAGCTTATTGTGTTTGGTCGAAATTCAGAAGATTCGTCAAGATAGTCGCCGCCAATCTCAGCAATATCCTGAGGACCGAGTCGGAGGAAGTCAGTATCATTTTCCCCAGCCATAGAACGTACAACGAGTTCGAGAAAACTTGAAGCGCCATCTTTTGGGCAAAACAAAACGAAATGAGCCTTCTGAGATGCGATGGAATCTGCGCGCTGCCAGGAAGGTATTTGCAAGCCAGCCTTTGCAATTGTATTTATCTCGCGCCAATTTTTTGAATCCAAGTAGTATGGCGCTCTTCTTGGCTCATTATCTGATTCAGGCGGAATGGTTCGTCGATGTTCCCCCGAATCCCCGCTGTTTGCGCTCCGATCCACCACATATAACGCATCAGCATCGGCTATTTCTTCATCCTGAGCAGTAACCGAAACTAATTTTGAGACGTCAGGTTCAGGGACGTGTATTTGAGGATCCCGCAAGACCACGTTTCGGTCTAGAAACCATGACGGGATTTGTACAGGTGGCAGCTCTTTTACCCTCTTGATGTTCCTGCCAGCTCTGCGCGCCGCGGAGCCATAGTTGCCTTTGTCTTTTGGCCTGGAAGGCTTCTCGGGTTCGCCGTCGGCGCCACTATCTGCCTGTAGAAGGCCTTCTGTTATCGACCCGTTGTATGGCGCCTCAATGACCGGGGGAGGCGAATCATGCGTAGAATCATCATCACGTCGAGTCGAGAGGGAGGTGTGGAAACCGAGTCGTTGGGGAGATCGGCGGCCAGCAACAAAGCGGCAAACTTGGGGATGAGAACGACGAGATGCTCTCCGCAGTGCTGCCCATGTCGAGGCACGCATCAAGTGATTATTATAATTGTTGCGGCGACGTTGTTGTTCCCATCGGCAGGTGTCCTTGGTAATGTCCGATAGAATACTTTAACGCCGAGCCTCCGCGCCTTGGCAGACCTCTTTCCCCCTAATCGGCGCCCCACCCCTAGGAGCTGTCGCTCCTATAGGCCTTGACTCGTAACTTTTCCAATCATGTTGTATCGCGTATGGCTATACGCATCTGAGCTTCGCAGTAGACTATAAGAGGCACCAGCTTGCCGTTAAATGCTACTAGCATACTCACACAGGTACCTAATATTCTGTAGCAGGGTTCTTCGTGGTCACCATCTGCTCGACGGCACGAGACGTTTGGTCAAGAACACCATGAGGTGTATGTCTTCGCCGTGCAGTACATGCATGATAATACACTTCCATGAGTCTTTCTCTCAAAACTGAATTCTGAAACGCGTTAGTAGTCATGGATGCACCATTTCACGTTCACATCTCCTATAAAAGAATTCTCATCTCGAGATCCAACCTCTCGGGTCTCATCTATCATCTGCTAGAATAAAATTGATTACTTCTTTTCATAACACCGATTAGTTACGTGCCGACGAGCGGGCAATCGTATCCCGTATCTCCCGATTGTAATACACTCTAAATGACCCGTTGTTGGTCACATATGTTATATGGGGACTCCCAATGACTTTGGCAGATTGATGAATCAGTGGAACTGATGTTGCATGAAGCTACCATTGTACCAAATGTCTATCCCAACCTCGCGGAAGACAGTGTAAAACAGTAAGTGTGAGCTATCATCATCATCCAACCTCACGAAGCTCCCACGAGATCTGTACGAAGAAAAGATCTGTACGGGTAGTGATCATCGGTATCATGTTCACCTTGCCCCTGGACCTTCAGTACTCTATACATGGAGAGAAAGTACAGTGCAAACGGAAAATCAGTCTTCCCATCACATGATGCCTTAGCCAGGACCAGTATCACCAAGCCAGCTTTCCCACCCTCAGAATGAAGCGTCAAGTATATCTTGTCGACTTCACGAGCCTTGAAGGCAGGATCTGGGGACAGGCCTCGAATCTTAGTTGGGCCGATAAGCTTGCCTGCATCAAAACGCACGAGTCGGGCCCCCGTGTGACTGGTTTCGTATTCCAGAAAAATAGTCTCTTGCAAGATAGAATAAAGCTTCCATCCACTCGAGGAATGGTAATTGAGCGGGGACTCTCCTATAATTCAGGGTGATAATGATACAGCGGTCCCGTTTCAAGGCTCTAGCGTCTTGGCATTTCGCCCGTCTGAAGGTTTCGCTACGTGCCGTCGATATACGCGCTCGGCTGTGATTGGCGACTTGGTGTTTTGCGGCTTGACTTCAATATGGTTTTGCTCGGAATCCGGGGTGAGGAGGTGTCAGGGGTGGCATTCGAATCTTAGGTTGTGTCATGGGGGGGAGATGGAGAGCCTTAAAGGACGACCGTTCCCCGGGTTGGTAGAAGATCAACGAGACGACTTTCCATTCTTCTACACGCACAGGCTGGTCCTAATTCCCATACATTCGCAACTCGTTCCATTATCACCACGACACCACACCGTCCAATAATGAAACCCCTTACCCTTACCCTCCTCACACCCCTCCTCCTCGCCCTCCCCTCCACCCCCCTCACCATCCTCCTCCCCCTCTACCTCTACCCCGGCCCCAACGCCACAGCCTGGACCTCAGTCACGACAACCATCGCCGCCCACCCAACCGTCACCTTCGAAGTGGTTATAAACCCCAACACCGGCCCCGGCACCCCCTCCTTCCCCACAGACCAAAACATCATCGCCGGCATCGCGGCCCTAAACAGCTATCCCAACGTCCACACAGTCGGCTACGTCGAAACCTATCACGCATCGCGCGACATCGCGGCCGTGAATGCGGACATCGACACCTATGCCAAATGGGCTAGCTACGCGGACGCCAACATCGCCATCGGCGGCATCTACTTCGACGACGTCAGTAGCGAGACGTCGAGTACTGTCTACTCGTATTATGAGACCGTGGCTGCACATGCGCGTTCTGCGATGCCGGGGTCTGCGACGAAGGTGGTGTTCAATCCTGGCTATCGCGCGCCGATGCAGTTGTTCGCGTATGCGGATTTGATCGTGGAGTTTGAGGATTCTTATGCGAAGTATCTCGATGAGGGGGTTCTGGGGGAGATTCCGGAGGGGGTGAGGGGGAAGAGCGCGGTGCAGGTTTATGATACGCCGGGTGAGGCGGATGTGGGGGGGTTAATTGGGGCGATGGTGGCGGGGGGGGTGGGGGCTGTTTATTTTGGGGAGGATTGTTGTTATAAGGTTTGGAATCGGGGATTGTTGGAGAAGATGGCGGAGGCTGTGTAGGGGGGGGTGGGGTTTGGGGAGCGAGGGCTGGAAGTGGATCGAGTATTCAAAAATTTGCTGCTGAGTCGTGAGGGTCTGTCCTTGACTTGTATATCAGTAGGTCGCTGGCGAGGCTGCGGTTTTACCCAAGGATCAGTATACTTCGCTCATGAAATCAGCATTTTTAAAGTTCACATGATGCGTGACCGTTGCTGTCTTCCGAGGCTGCACATCCACGAACATTGCCCCTTTTTTCCCGCTAATCGAGACAATCGTTGAAGGTTCTTTGTTGTGCCAGCTCCCACCGATTGCATCATGATCGAGATCCCACATCTAGCAATCATGTTGGCTTCGGACTCCGAGGCGTTCGTGCGGATTCAATTGACGACTTGGAGTTTCATCCTCTAGCGTATGGGGACTGTAAATGATAGGGTCCTAGTACCCCTATCATGCTAGAGCTTATTATAGCAGGTTCAATACATGCTGTCGGCCATACTAGGCCCACGCGATCTCGTAGGCCTGTATGGATCTCCCGATGAGACAGATGCCTCGGGTAGATCGATGGTCTATGAATGCCAGATAATCACGCCACACAGGTATCAGTCGTTATCGATGATCTTGTGAATTCGAAGGTATAATTTCGTAGAAACCGGCTGCGCCCTCCGGGTACTGGTGGTTGGTCATGAATATATTCAACCTGAGGGGCTTCGTTCCATTTTGGTTTGATGATGGAGAAGATAAGATCAGCTCACTGATACCCAGATGCGTCAGCTCTTTCAGTGATGCATCGTCGAGGATTGATATAGTAGGCAATGAGAACTCATAATCATTCTTTGATACCATCCAATATAATTAAACCTATTTTCGTACGAGTATAAGAAGTGTATCTTCGATCTTGCTATATCGACCTAGCTTTTAGTGGCCCGAACAAGACTATAATCGTCAGGATTGTAAGTATCCTGTGGACGCGGACTTGTCTCTTTCAGGGTCGACGGATCAGCTGACCATAGCAAGGCATATGGCCGAGTTTGACTCGAGGACTAAGCTTGAGCTTGCTGTCAGAGAAAACCTGATTCTCATGTCAGTGATGAAGCACATAATCAGCTGACTTGTCCAATGGAAGATCCTTCCCATGGCGTTCTTCGGTGTCTCCTTTTGCCCAAATCAGGGATAACATGCATTGACACCAAGCAAAGCTTCTGTTTCTTCAACAACTGTGTGAGACGTCCTGTCATGGTTCTCTGCTGTCACAATCATTAGACTGCTGGAGATACCTTCTGATACTGTTTGAACATCCCATCTGTCAGGCATCTGTGTCTTTTCTGCTGATGCAGACTAAAATCGAGTTCATCACTGATGCAGCGGATGCATCAGGTCCGTATAAGCTTGACTGCGACACAACCACTGCAGAGGGCTTTGAACTATTAACTCTCTCTCGGCCCTTTATCTTGTATCTTCAGTCTTTCATAAGTCTAGCGATAGATCTCAGAGACCCTCTCGCAAGGGTAAGCTTGTACTGAGATTGGAAGGTGTATATCAAATCTTCGGTAGTGTGAACAGCAATTGATGTTGAACGGTTCCCAAACACTCGTCTGGGCCAATCATCATGCCCACATGTAAACGTTGATCAGTGAAGGCCTTTGAGATCTAAAATTGGGCGGTCAGTGGTACCACCCTCGATCGTATGCCCAATGGCGTTCGGTAATTCGTTATCGTGATAAGGCGCTTTGTTGGGTACAGCGTTAAAGTACCAGAAGTAGACAAGGACAATTCTGCAGGATGTGAGCTAAGCCCTCTGCTAACTTAGTATAAGTAGAGGAACAACTTCCATGCTCTGTACTAAGTACTTTACAGCGTATGCCAAGGTTGAAAAGTGGGGCACAACATCTGGTGCGGCGTATTCGGCCCGTTGCTCCCGATGTCACCCTATTCCTCAATCGGTTCGGCTCGATCCACACGGGAGGGGTGGGCAACCGAGCCGCTAGTCTAATGTAGTAGATAAGAACCTAGGCCTCCTGCGGGGCTCCCGGCAAACCCCATTCACTTGTCTCGTTTTCATTCATGTTTTACTATACCTTTTCAAAGAGTCCATCGGCCACGGGCGGCTGCACCTTCTGAAGGCGAGGAATAACGGCTGATTACATCGATTGCATGTCCAACGCATGCTGAATTCGTCGAACGACTCTCGACTGGCTAGATTACACGCTATGGTCTGCTGACACTATCACGCTTTCCTAAGAGTCGGATAGAATTCGACGCATGCCCCGGGATACCTACTGCTAGGAGAGATCTACTCTACGAAAGTCCCTCGTCCGTTGGCGAGAAGATGAGGTCTAGTGCGACGCGTGAGGGTGTCTATCCTGTGTGTGTGTGTGTTTGCGTGCTTCCTTCCATATGCTGTCTAAACTTGGTGATCAGCCTACTTCTCCTATGGTCCTTCTTGATACAGCTAGAGAAGCTGAACACTACCTAGCTATCATGAGTGGGTCTCTAGTTGCAGGCCAATAGAGCGTTGATCTACACTGTCAATCAACTTGAGCTTGACGCCACCGGGAGCTAGTTGAGACCGTCACAGGAGCTATTTTGTCCTCGAAGTTGTCGTCAAAAAAAGCATGTACTCAGACGCCGCTTCTCGGCGCATGTTGGGTAGATGCATCAACGGAACCCTCTAGACCTTGAGGCACTCGACCTCCACGCCATATCCAGCATCAAGGTCAATCGGGTCGGAATTTAATCTAATTTATCTCCTGCATATATTCATGCGTAGACAATTCTGTACCTAAGAGGGTAGCCATCTATGCTATAACATGGTGAGGGCCTGCACGAGGTCGGTCATTGTTTGACTGCGTTGGCGCACATGCTAATATCATCAGACTGATTGAGCTCTGAATCGCCGCGCTAGATTGCAAAAATACCAGTTTTGTAAGTATGCATTTTTACCATACCCAGCTTTTGTGGGATACATGGGGCTGATTACGAGGTTGATCATGGGGCTGATACGACGGTCTTGTATCTTTGCAAATTGGTGGTGGTAATCTTGTACGTTATCCAGACAAGCATGGTAGTTTTGCAATATGCTAACATTTTTGTCACTAACGTCGATGACGTGCTAACGAGATTGACGGTCATTCGAGATTACTGAGTAATTTGCTAACAAATGGAGATGTTACGGCCGTGGCCCTACCAGTTTAGCCAATCAAGTCAGGTGGCGATAGTACAATCTCGAATGACCGTCAATCTCGTGATCCCGTCATCTACGTTACACTGCAAGGAGATGTTGCATTGTGCCAATCTCCTGCATGATGACAAGTTAACAACATGCACGAGTGTAAGAGGAGTCTTCATATTCGTCACGAGGGTACCCCTGACCATGGTCCAAGATCCTCATCAGATCTTTCGGCAGCCTGCATGACATGAGGCAGATAGTATTCTCCGGCGTTCAAGAAGTCCAACGCGGCCCAATAGCAGTCACGTTTCATAGCACTCCTCTACCTTGAACCCTGCATTGGTCGCTATAACACCATACAAAGTCAACGTCAATTGAAATTTTCTCCAACATAGAGCATCTGTGCGCAAGCTATGCCTGATCCTGGCGAACTTGATATATATTTACTTGGCGAGAACAACAGATCTGTCTTCGATGTATGTTCTATGTACACACGAGGTTCTCTGGAAGGCGCACTGTCGTTATCCTCGGCCGAAGACACTCGGTAGATCGGCATGCGTTCGGACCTTTCTTACTTGTCAAGTCTTGGGTATCGTTGATTTTCTTCAACATAAAGGGGTCGATACGCGAGCATCCGAGGATGTCCAGTCTCTTATGGTTGCAAGACTCTGGTGTTCCAATTCTATTGTTCTTGCAAAGCAAATCGTCCATGGGAGTGTGCCCAACCAGGAGATACTGCAACAAATACGCGTGGCTGAGATCGGCCCTATACACTTCACTATCCACCTTTCGAAAAAGTCTAGAAAAGAACAAATCACAGGTTAGACTGGACGATATTTAGACCAGCATGGAGACCGACACGTCACGTGAGATCCGTATCGCAACCCGGGACTCAAATGCGAGACAAGAAAACGGCAGGACACCAAAGTTGCGGGCCTCGTGTGATAATTGTGCCCACGCAAAGGTCCGCTGCGGCCGAGACCGTCCGTCCTGCCAACGATGCCTTTACGTCAATATTCCGTGCAATTACAGCGCCTCTAGACGGATGGGCAGAACTTCAAAGTCAGGGCGAAGCGGAGACAACATTACCGGTAGCAAGACGTCCGTGAGAGAGCACCGCAAACCAGAGTCTTGCTGCACCGACACTACCTCTGAAAGCAGCGACAGTCCGAATAACATAACGCAGCAACTACCCGACGTTGGTCTTGATTCTTGCGCACAAGACTTCGACTATGTTGGCCCGCAGCCATGGAACTTCGTGTCAGATCTGCCTGCTTCTCCTAGCTTTGCCAGCTTCTCTGATGCCCAAGCCAATGCTTCACACCTTGCTCAACCAAAAATGACGGCGACTCATTTGCAGGCCACTATATCCAACCCCATTCAGCTGAGCTTTGCAGCGCCCTTCCCAAACAACGCCAATCTTGATACCGATTACATGCGTATTAAAGCGCAGCAATCAGTCTTTCAACAACAGTCCCCGGATCTCCTTACATCCCCCTACAACATACCCCACCAAGCCAGCAGCATTGCGCACCAAACTCAAAACTGCGTTGAGCTTGCCTCCGAAACCATTCACAGCCTCTCGCTTCCCTCTAGCATGTGCGCTTCATCCCCGCACCTTATACCATTTCACACCGTCGAACAAATCCTCGCCACCAGCCGCACCGCCATCTCCGCCTTCAACAAAATACTGCACTGTCCATGTTCGCACTCGAGCAGCTTCACTCTGACCCTGGCTCTCATAATTTCTAGGATCCTCGATTGCCATACCGCTATCTGTCGCTTGCCCATCTCGTCCCCAGCCACCACCTGCAGAGAAGCGTCATCATGCTCAGGGGACCTTCTAACCCCCTCAAGTTCATCAACGTCTCTCATCACACTATCCCCAACATGCTCTGCACCGGCTTCCACATCCCAGCGGAGTCCGCACAATATCGTAATGGACACGCCCATCGCCATTGGCGGCTACAATATTGATCCAGACGACGAATACATCTTCATCCTCCAACTCGTCCTCAGCGAGTTACGCAAAGTCAGCAAGCTAGTCGACGCGTTCGCGGTGCAATCTTCCACCGCCAACGCTGTCAGTGGCAGATCGAGTGGTGCGGAGTATCCGATATATCAATCGCTTGAGCATTTCTTGCGCTGTCAAGTACACAAGGCTAGGAGGGAGGTAGATGCAATGTTGAGGGAAAGCGAGGAGGGGGCATAGAATGTTGACATATACTTCTTGACCATTGTCTCCGCAGTCGACAAGTATTGGATATCGCACGAATGAAATGTCGAATATACGACCAGGAACATTGGACTAAGTTTGCGCGAATGGGAGATTGAAGATAAAGGTAACTGGCATTAGAATATATCATCCATATATTTGGATAATGATAGAACTAGAAACAGCTCTTATAGACTTCGATAAAAGATAGGAGTGACTGGCATTAGAACACCTCACTGATATCCCGGGGTACAGATAGAACAGGAGGTCTCTTATAGACTTGGAATCAATAGACTGGTGAGATCCGAAAATGAAAACCATACAGGAAGAGTGCGTAAGGTCATACAGCACGAACAGCTCTCATCAATTGTCATATCCACCTGCCATCAGCACAACACGCCGCCACCAAGAGCAGATAGTATTCAGTGTGGGTTTCGCGCTCGGAGAACTTCACCGCCGACATGGATCTTATTAACAGAGCCGAATTCGTGACAACTTTCCACCTTTCATCTAACAGAGATTGATCGTCGTACCTCCTACTAGCGGTATCTATCTCTGTGTGTGTTCAGGCCTCGGAGATTTTATGACTACCTTTGATATTGATTGGGTGAGCCGAGATGTGTGTGATATGTACCTGGGAAATGCAGCAAAGGTATGCTAAGGTAAGGTACAGTGATTCAAGGATCGAAAGTACAAGCCAACCGGGCTTCATCCCTCTTCCACCCGCTGACGGTCCGTGCTGTGGTTTTAGATTGAAGATCCGGGGTAAGATTGTGAAACAGCATCCTAGGTGGGATACTTTAGGGAGTATGCGCACTCTATTGCGGAGTATATCACCCGCATTAGTTGATATAGAATAGTGTCGAAGCAAACCATAATATATGGCGCGCAGGTCGCAACGTAAGGTCCTATTGGTGGCACAGACTGCTTACCGTAGTATGTCCATTGATATTAATTGCGTGGTGGGCGTTTCATTGTTTTATGCATCATCCGCTCTAGATCGATATTGTTCTAGCGCCCGTCTAGCGCCTGCGGGTGTGACAACGCTAGCAATGATTATCCTGAGCTGTTTTGGCTTCTTCCACAACAGTACAACAGTACAACAATACCTCATACTCAGATTCCCATAGCACATTTGAAACCTACTAAACATGAATGTTCGGATCGGAGTAAGTGCCTATAGGTCTAGTCGCCATTTCAACACCGATTGGGTCTTGGATCCTGGGTTATCCCATATGCTGGCACAAAATTGCCAGGATATGGGCTGTAGGCACCTTCTGTGAGGGGCTTCGATTTACGGACTTTTATATGTTCTAGGTGTGGTAGAACTGGCTACCGGTCAACCTGCAGTCCAGGTCTCTGATCTTGTGCCGCGACCCCGACTCACTCCGGTAGGATCGGACAGCGGTGATCACGCCGGAATATGGGGTTTTGGCATACTGTCCATGCTGATTTGTTAACTGCTGACACACTCTTCGGGGAATCAGAATTGGAAGCGGATTTCAATCATGGACAAACGCTCATGCAGATCCTTTAGCACGGCTAACAGCGCTACACCCGAGTTTGTGCTACCTGTTGGCTTTATTATTATTTATATGGCCTTGTCTCCTCAGTCTGCTTCTATTTGAATTACGGCTTGTGCAAACTCCCACCGATACCCAAGCTTTACCATTTCAGTCACTCGACCATGTCTTACCAACTCACAGAAACCTCTTTCCTGCCTTTGACTCCTCCCAACGAGCCTTCCATAGCCATTGACTGTCCTCCAAATCGGAGACTCTATTGTCTCGCCATTCGTGGCCATGGCAGATCCTCAGCCAACGAAGAGGAGTACGGGGAGTACATAACAAAGAATCACTCTCAGCTTTTCAAGGATTTGATGACCAAATATGGACTCGTCAGATGGACTCAAGTAGGCAACATCTTCTCCGATTTACGCAGCCCAAGTCTGATGCTGCTTTTCCTGATCATCGAATATGTCGTGTTGCATGGAGGACGTCGCATCTGCCAATACCCTTAAAACTGCCGAGCCTGACATTGATACTGACCTTCACACAGACTCACAGCACGACTGAGACCCGCAGTCTCGTGGGCAAGGAGCATGACACCCAGTCCACCAATGATGCCGATATCGATTGGTCCAGTCAATTCATGTCAGAGAGCATGGACAGTCTCGTGCGCATGAAGCAAGATCCACTTTTCAATGCCTCTTTACGAGATGTCGATGAGCACTTTCCAGATGCAACACGTACCAAGTATGTCAGCCCCACAAAGCCTTCCCTCTATGCTCTAGGGATGCTGTTGAGATTTTCAACTTCCTCGTTTCTGTCCGTGCTGCACTGACATCTGAACAACAGGATAACGATGGGCTACGTTGAGGAGTTCACTCCGTATGGGATATTTTTGTAAAGTTGAGCTTCGGAGGACCTTTAAAGGCAGAGGACCAGCCAGTCGTCGCTGAGTCCTGTTATCTTCCTCTTCGTCGTAGATCGAGTACAACATTGCATACATGAACACATATCTTCAAATATATTATTCCCCTATATGGAAGTCAACCACGAGATATTGGCATAGAACTCAATCGATACCAGTATGTATTCAATTTGCTCGTAGTGGCACTGCTCGTGAACGAGAGCAGCTGTTTCGAACGTTCTCCCATGTTCTTCAAGGTTTACAGAGCACATGAAGTAAGGTACCTAGGTAGTTGAGGTTGGGCTCTGGATGCGAGAACATCTCAGCCCTATCGTGGTATCGCGCGTGGAGGGGCCAAATTACGAGGAAGGTAAATATTGCTACGTCACCAGCACTGAATTCTTGTTTCACACCCACCAAGAAGCACTTGATGGCCGATGAAGTTTTCTAGTCCTGCCGATAACCCTTACCATATCTCAATTGGGGCGTTTTGGACTTAGCAAGCAGCCTCATCCAGTCTACTACATATCTCTTTCAAGATGTCAGCTCACGGGGAAAAGCAAGAGAGCAAAGAGGAGTCTCTTACTACCCTACTCGATGAGGATCAACGAGGGGAGCTCACGCTCCTCATCGCCAGTGCTACAGCTGCTATGCGGAAGACTATCACCTCGAGCTTCGACGCAAACGTGAGCAGCGCAGGAAGCTTCATGGTGATGGACGCTGATATTCTTAGGCTGGTATCTCCCAAGACCTCGTTCAAGAGCTGACCTCCGAAGACGATAAGATCATGAATCCGAATTTCGACCCCGCGACTGCAGATGTTGCCCAACTTGACGCGGAGCGAAAGATGAAGGAGCAGAGGGAGAAAGAGCTGAGCGCACCTGCAATGAAGGAACTGAAGAAAGACTCCCTCAAGTTCTTCGACGAATGGCGCACACATGTCATCATACGAGTAGGCGAGGTTGTCAATTCGAAAGAGGAAGCAGCATCACAGATGAAGCACGCACAGCCTCCAGCCTCAACCGTACCAACGGCGTCGGACACCAAGGTCGACCCGTCGAACTCGACGGAGTCCAGTGAATCGGCCGCCGCTGCCCTCTCCAAGTTCTATCCTCCCATTGATACGTCGCTTGCGTCTCTTGAAGAGAAACACAAGATCCTCATCATACATTCTATGCTCCTTCTGCTTCTATCCCTTGAACACTACATCGCTCCATCGCGCGTGCTCCTCCTCTACATGACCTCCTCGCTTCACCTCCCACTTAAGGTTCTAATTGAGGACGAAGAGAAGATGGCTAAGGGGCTGCTTGAGGCCGCGAAGCATATGTCAGGCGAAGAAGAGACCAAAAAGAAAGCTGAGGAGAACAAGGACTCACGCAAATGGAAAGTCGGCCTAGCGTCTGTCGCTGGGGCTGCACTTATTGGCGTGACAGGTGGTCTCGCCGCGCCTTTAGTCGCAGCTGGTGTGGGAAGCGTCATGGGCGGATTGGGATTAGGAGCCACAGCTGCAGCAGGATATCTTGGCACCGTGGCTGGGAGCACAGTCCTTGTCGGCGGGCTGTTTGGAGCTTACGGAGGACGTATGACAGGACAAATGATGGACAACTACGCCCGAGAAGTGGAGGACTTTGCGTTCTTGCCGGTGAGAAAGGACGGAAAGGATATTGACGTTGAGGAAGAGGAGAAGGAGGAAGAAGCAGATCTTGCCAAGAAATCCGAGAGTGTCGAGAAGACGCTCACTGATGAAAGTGGAGTTCAGCCACGGCAGAAGGGCGAGGGGGCGAGTATGGCTAAGGAGGCTATCCGCAACTCAAAGACGAAAGCTCACAAGGAGACCCAAGAGGAAAAGGAAGGTGTCGAAGATCCAGCGCACCGTCGGCTGCGCGTTACGATTGGCATAACAGGCTGGCTGACATCAAAGTCCGAGGTTGTAACCCCATGGCGTGTTCTGGGTCATGCTAGCGAAGTCTTCGCTCTGCGTTTCGAGTTGGAAGCTCTCATGAATCTTGGCAACAGCATGACAGCTATGGTGTCTTCAGCTGCATGGGGCTATGCCAAATCGGAACTGATCAAACGAACGATCTTTGCTGAGCTGGCCAGCGCACTGTGGCCTGTTGCGCTGCTCCAAGTCGCTAGGGTAGTCGATAATCCATTTTCGCTTGCTAGGAGCCGTGCTGAAAAAGCCGGCGAGGTACTTTCTGACGCCTTGATCAATAAGGCGCAGGGTGAAAGACCGGTCACCCTGATCGGGTACTCACTTGGTGCGCGAGTGATTTACTCTTGCCTCATGTCGCTCGCAAAGCGTAGGGCATTTGGCCTTATCGAGAGCGTTGTCATGATCGGAGCACCAGCACCCAGTACCACAAGTGACTGGCGCGTTATGCGCTCTGTCGTCGCTAGTAGACTCGTCAACGTCTACAGCGAAAATGATTACGTCTTGGGCTTCTTGTACCGTACTAGCAGCATCCAGTACGGCGTTGCAGGTCTCCAAAAGATAGAGGGCATCTCCAGCGTGGAAAATGTGGATGTCAGTGAAACCGTCAGTGGCCATTTGAGATACAGATATCTTGTTGGAAGTATCCTGAAAAAGATCGGCTTCGAGGATATCGAGATGGAGGCTGTTGCTAGGGAAGAAGCAGCTCTTAAGAAGATGGACGAGGAAGAAGCACAGAAGAAGCTCGCTGACAAAGCGAAAGCAGAGGGCAGTCAGATACTCAAAGATAACCCTCTCGGCGTTGGCAAGGATGGAAAGCCAAATCAACCAGTCGTCGAGAATACCGAAAAGCAGCAACAAGAAGAGAAGGATGCTGCTGAAGCCGAAGCTTCGAGGATGGAGAAAGAGGTGCAGGACAAGACCGCCAAAGGCATGTTGGTCTCCGCATGGGGTTACCTACCACTGCGACTCCGCGGCGACAAAGGCGTTGGTAAAGCGGAGAAGGCGGAGGGTCAGGCTACCGAGGAGGCGGAAGCCCTGGAGAAACCAAAGCCGCAGCAGCCGAAGAAGGAGAGCGAGGGTGGATGGGCTTCGAATCTTGCAGGTGGTGGTAAGGAGTCGTTGAACAAGGCGCAAGGTTGGGCAGGGAATTTGACTGGTGGATTCCTTGGTGGAGGAAGCAAGTCATAGATTCACGACGGGGTATGGCAATGACGCGGTACGATGCAACGAACTGGTATGATCTGAGATATATATATACATTTGTACTTCGGTCATTCTTCGATTGGTGAATAATAGAGATGTCTGACATCGATATGTCATAGAGGTCATCTTTAGGGGATGAGGACACTACTTTGCTTTTCCGGTGTTCCAAGTCATCCTCGCACTTGTATCTTACTTCCACAACAAAGTTGTAATACAACATATTGATGACACAACGGTTTGGGAGTTCAGGGACTATCCTGGGAGGCTTCACACCTGAAGCCTAGACCACTGTGCCCCAACTAGAGCCTCAAATAGGGTTACTAGTACCCGTGGGCTAACCGATGCGGGCCCTAAGGTACTAAGGTAAGGTACGTATATGAGGTAATTACCCCCGCTGTCTCACCCCCAAATGCCCTTGCAACGCACGTATGCTCAAGCATGAATTCCTCATATCGGCGCCCTGGCGCCTTCTCCCCACGCCGAACAGCTTCACCAATTCCATCACAAAGCGCTGACCTCTCCGAGAGCGACTCTTCCAGCTCATCCCGGGTCACATCCCAATCCCACAACTCTCAATCGCCCCAACCTCCCCAACAATCTCAATTCGCGCGTCCATCGTATCCTGCATCCAGTGTCGCGGGTAGCACAACATCCCTGAACAGTTATTCACGTCACTCGCCAAATCTGCAGCTCTTCAGCGAACTCCCACTTACAGCTGCACCCCAAGCTCAAGGGCACAAGCGGCAGCATTCTCAAGGATTCTTCGAACCTTCCCTACCCTCAACAACGCCCTCAGATCAGAATGTCATGGCCAATCTTTCCGCCTCTCAGATAGCTGCGCAAGCTGCTATGCAACATCAATCACAAGTCTCGCAACAACACCGCAGACAGCGGTCAATCACTATACCCAGCCCGCACCAAAGCCCTCCAGGTACATTCACAGGCAGACGGAAACCTCCACCGATTCAGACAGTCTCTTCGGACAACATAAGAAGGGCGCAAGGTCCTCAAACGCCCGGACGGTATCAGCACAATGGTGCCACTGGTGGACACTCTGCTGTGGCTACGACAGCTGCTAACGCGGCTTTCCCAAGAAGTGCCCAGGTCTCGCCCAACCTCCCCAACAATGAGCCACCAGAGAAAGAGCATAAGCTCAGGACAGAGAAATCCAAATTGAAACTGTTTTCCAAGCCAAAAAGTGGAAGTAGCAAGGAGTCGGACAAAGAGAAACCTTTGCCATCGCCCAATAAAGTGGGGTCCTCTGGGCCAAGCGGCTTGAAGAATATGGCGAATCCTTCTGTGACAAGCTTTGCAGACTCTCTGAACTCAAGTACTTCGTCGTTATATTCTACAAACAATGCATCCACTTCAACGTTGGTGCCCCTGGATCGTCAAACCAACTACGAGAAAGAGAAGGCCCACAAGCACCACTTTCTGTCAAGACAGAAGAATAAACTAAAGGACAAGATTGTTGATGATCTCGCTCTCCCTGTTACATCATCGTCTACCAAGTCGAAGTCAACTGATTCTAAAGGACCCCCTCCGCTTTACTCATTTGCACCTGCTCCCCCGAGTCCTGCATCGACCTCGTTCAGCGGTCTTGATCTTCGTCATGGTGGCCGAGCGCTACGAGAGAAAAAGAAGGAGGAAAAGTCAACACCCTATGCACCGCCGTTTGCGCCCAAGAAAGCCGACATTGACAAGGTGGATTGGGCAACAGGAGGAGCTTTGAGTGGAGGGTCTGGGCTTGCTCCTTCAATCCTTGGAGGCTCATCGGGTTCGTATGCTGCCGATATCCCAACAAACCCAGCGGCTTTGGCCGGCTTTGGACTGAACAACATGCGGCCCGAGGATGTTTGGGATTTCTTGAAGGCGAAACTACTGGTCATATTCGAGGGCGAGGAGCTGAGGATACCTGTTGAAGATCTCAACAGGCTAGTCACTATTTACATCCAGCGTTGCATTGTAAAGCGCATACCCACCACCGTCACGGAAGACCTCCGCGACTTCGTCTACACTGGCTTCGCGTCCTTGAATCAGAGCCTCCAAGGTTTGCCAGATAAGAACCTAGTTCCGCACCTGGTCAAAATGTGGCAGTTTGTCTTCGGCACTATACTGCCGTATATGCAAGCTGTCTTTCTCCCGCTCGATCTTGAATTCAGAGGCCACGGGTCGCTCATGACAGCACAAGAAGCGGCCGACTTCTGGAGCACCGACTTGGACTCCACAGATCACGCCTTCGGATACGAATTCGACGTCCGTAGAATTGTGCTCATCTCTTACCGCGACAACGTTGTCTTGATGCACTACGAAGCATTGAAGGACATGTTCTCCAGATTGAGCTTGGACAGCATCAATGCAGGTGTCAGTCCTATCGTTGAGTCTTTCGACGGCGTCTTCGGCGGTCGTCCCAGCACGGCAGCCAGCTTAGACCCAGGCGTCTCTTCTTTCAATTCCCAAGGCTCTACCCTCCTAGGCGATGGCGGCCGCAGCCGCGCCACCTCCAACCTCTCGGCCCCAGAACTTCCCACTTTCGGCTTGCCGCCCACACGCAACAACATGCGTCCCAGCCAAGGTCCACCATCTAGCTCGCAAGTCACCGAGACTGTGGGCAGGATGCTACAATGTGTGAGCGTGCTTGGGTCGTTACAGAGTGGCGACGACGCGCAGGCGAAGATGGAAGAACTGGCAAAGTTACTGAAGCTAAATTGGCTGGGACGGGGAAGGACGGGGAGAAACAGGAGAGGATTCGTGGGCGGAAGGGTCAAGCCGGTCAGGAGCGAGGGCAGTGCGCAGGATGGAGAGAGACTGCAAAGTCAGCTATAGTGGCCTTGAGGCGATGCTCTGAAGATTTTACGAGGCGTGATGTTTATGATGATACCCAATATTGTATTTTGGTGGCAGGCTCTGACGGCCATAGGCTTTTGCCTGCCTGAGGATATTGCACTTACACCTATCGCTACGGTTTCTCTCTCTTCGGTATGGACTGTCGATGCCTTGGCCAGTACAGTTCACAGACCGAGGTTGCAGACATTCCTTGCATTTTTCGTATCTGTCTCTCTTACTCTTTCGTCCTATTCGCAGGGTTCTGTTCTGGCTATCAGAGGTCCGCCGCTTGAAAAGAAGCAACAGCGAGTCCGAAAACGTAGCATCCCTCCAGGAACCGCTGTATGATACTCCAGCCTCTGTTTTGTGCGGACGTGGGACTAGCAGTCGAGTTCGGACCGGATCAAACGAAGTTGAATTCAGAAGGGTTGCCTGGACTCTATGCGTATTCAATAGAAGTACAACATAGAATACGTGTCACCTCTCCACGTCCACATGGAGAGCCTGACAGACTAGGCCTCGATCTATCAGGCGCTGAAGACGGTCAAATCCGATCCCGGAGAACCTGCGGTTCAGTACCTCGTGCCGACAAGCACATCGTCTGTGCACCTACACTGAATCATAACCTTAAGTATGCAGGACCACGTTTGAGACAACCTGCTCTTATGACGTGGAGATACAGACTGGACGGATGCTTTTCATAACGGCCATCCATAGCTTTGGAGTGGAGTTCCTCTTCATTGTGTAATGCAGAACCCATCATCAATCGTCATTTGTCGTTCCGGTTCCAGCTGTGCGCGTTGCGCACGCCGCTCTCAGCGAATATATCCGACTCGCCACATGTCGAGAACAACGAAGCATATACCTCGGCCAACACATGGAGGATTTATCGGAGGAGCCGCAGTTGGTTATTATGATGAGCTTATTGCCCATGCAACGTCGGGTATCCACTCCATGTTTCATACCAATTGATCTTCGGTCCTGTCAAGCGGACAGGTGGCTTAGTAACTAACTCAATGCCGACCAACTGGCATACATGGTAGGCATATTGTCCTAGCATTCTCGCTTTTCGATAGCTTGGCCTCGGTTTCCCATGGTGCGCAACGGTTTTCTACCAGAAACCCATGGTCTCGTCAAGGCGTCAGTTTTTGTGTTTCGAAACACAGCTCTATACATATTCCTGTTAGGTGATTATGGGATATTGTCGCGAGGTAAGTGTGTCCCAGCTGGAACGGATTGCTTCCCAACCTGGGTGGGAACAGTACGATCTTATGCGTCTGATGTGACCATTCATGCATGCATGTGCAGCGGCATCATAATCCTGCATCTCCCATTGGTCAAAGGCATGAAAACTCTCCGCTGGCAATCTTCAGCATTCAGGGAGGGCACTTTCGTCAGCATCTAGCCGATGGGCCTATGGGCCGGTAAACGGCAAGCGACATAGCTTTATGCGAGCTCAGGCACGCCGACCATGCTTTCTTGGACTTATTGACGTCTAAGTACTCACATGCTTCTTGGTCTTTCTGTTTTGTGCCAATGCCAAGCAGTTCGCTTGGCATGTTTGCTTTTCTAGCTGTCTTCCTGCGAGTCTGATTGAGTACAACAGATTCTACGCTTGATCTTACGATCCTAACTATGACCCATCATTTTACTGACATCTATTGGACAAGTCGAGATCACAGTGACCTGATTGACCAGCGAACCACATGGTACAACCGCTCTACACAGCTATCTCAATTCCGCTATGACAAAATTACCTGGCAGCGTTCCACGTAACGGGTCTATCCAATCATATCGCGAAGAGCAATAGATTGTAGGTGTATCTTTATCACTAAACGCTATAGCCGCTCCCTGTCTACCTCAAGTCTACAAGGCTACAAGGCTATGATCACAAGTCACGTCGCTTTCTGGCAGAAATCGTGATTGGCTATGAATGGCTCAAGCTAAACCTATTTACTTCTGATTAGGATTCGAGATTGACGTGAAATCTCGATCAGCAAACGGGCAGCTACAGTAGCGCCGGTTGAGATATGACCCAAAAGTCGAAGGACCCGATCATTGCGATTATGCGGACTGTGCTCGCAGTCTCCGTTGTTGTTTGCCTAGTCTTTGCATATATCCAGTCATTTATATGATCAAAAGGTTCGCAATATTTGATTCTTCGTATGCATTTCCTGTTGCATTTGTTCCACCAAATAGACTCCAGAGTGTGTCTCGAAAGCCGCAATGCATAACGATCCACTTGTCGTTCGGCTACCTTTGCTATCTTGAGGTATGTGAAGTGCTAAGTTGACGTTGGCGATTACGAGCTGATTGAGAGTTTTTAGGCATCAGCTACGAGGTCATTGGAAGAATTTCGCGTATATCTCTCCCGTGGTCTTGATAGATACGAATGCTAGCGGAGCAATGTTCCTGCCAACGGACGCAAGGACCCGATATTACACTTCAAATGCAGATGATACGGGTGACTAGGACTAGCGGGCCGGAGTGTTCGTCCGAGGGCGCGGTGAGCCTAAGTGCATCGAAGCCAAACCGCTTTCCGTACCACACACGTCCTAGGATTCTACCAGATCGCCCACTGCCGGAGATCGAGATAGCTGAAGATAACAAGAAGCAGCCGCCTCACTCTGAATTGGAGATACACCTGGGAGATCCTGCGGAACATGACGCTTCAGCCAGTATTCTCAGAGAAGGGATAAAACTCCCCACCAACAGTATGGCCCATGAGTCTAGTGATCCCATCCAGGATGTTGGGACTGAGAACCACGTCTACTCAAACACATCCTGGGAACATTTCCAAAGCAAAGTGCTCAGCCTGCCTCCGGAGGTACGCAACATCATCGAGGACATACTATACGCGGATACTTTCGGCCCCAGAGAAGTACATTCCAAGACTGATGCCCCAGTGACAGAGATGTTCTTGTCCTTGGACAAGCAGCTCTACCACAAATACAGCCAGATCTACTGGTCGAAAAACTCTTGGATAGTCGGAGCTGGTGCCGCAAACGACTCAATGCGCTTCATGACACTACCGCCGTACAACCCGTCAACAGCCGAGTTCTCCAGACAGGTCCCCAACAACGCCGCCTTCAAGATCCGCCACATCGAATTGCACTTCACGAAGAACGATCTCTCAAGCCCGTCCCGCCAACGACAAACGACTCTGCCGAACACGTCTTCTCCACCTTCGAATTATGGCGCAAAACCCACCACCAACAACACATTGAACGAATACAAAACCGAATGCCGAACCCTCGCATCGGAACTGGCGCAGATCTGGCAGGACAAATTCGACCGCGTCGCTTTCCTCCATCTGGACCGCTTCACGCTCGACGTCACGCAAGCTTACGCTCCGGATGGGGCGTTCCTAGGCGTCGAGGTCGTGCGGCGCCTGCTGCCTTTTGTTTATGGGATGCCGGTGGATTTCCGGATTGTGGCGCCGACGAAGGTGTTGGAGGGGGAGGTAAGGAGGGCGTTTGAGGGGGTTAATGAGGATGCTGCTTTATGATGGATGGGGGTGGGTTGTGGGGTGCGAGTGGCTGGTGCGCTTTATGTTATCGGAATAGGGTGGTGGGAGAGGAGGCTGGATGGTTACTGTGCTCACGTGCTGCTACGGGTCGGAAGAGGTACTCAGTATCGACAATAGGAGGGAACGTCATTTCAGGTGGGATATGAGCCATTGTTTCCCTCCCCTATCTGTCACAAATGACTGTCGACGAAGTCGTATTCCTGGTCTATACGGTAATAATTAACAGTATATACCTTACCTTACTTGTTAGTAGCCGAGGAACGAAATGGTGGTCAGTCTACTATAGAATTGACTGTAAACATGTCGAGATTCCAGCCGTTATTACCAAGAAGAAGATGGCTATATGATCTAGCTACTCTTCCTTATCTCTTTCTCTTAACTCTATCTCTATCTCTCACCTCTATCCCAACCCACACTCCCACCATTATATATCCCATCTTCCCATCCTAACTTATCCCTAATAGCCACAGCAAGTTTTCAACCACGTATCCAAAAACCGACGTTCTCACTTATCCTACCAACAAGAACCCTAAAATCTAAAACGTATACATAAAAGCAGGGCAAGATTTCTCTCTCTCGTAAAATATAATCAGAAAAATAAATCGTCCGCGCATGTTTTCAACTACAATATTTACTACCCGCACTACCCTTCCTTCTCCAAACCCCCTTACATGTACTCCCCGTTCTTTTCATTTCGTGGTATAACGTTTCGTTTTGTTTCGATTTCCTTGGCTTTCGGCCGTAGGTGCTGTTTTTTAGTAATGCAAAGTGGAGGTGTAGTGGAGGTATAGTGTTTGTATATTGCATCGCTACTGCTATGGCTTCATCGGCTTGGATGGGATCTTTGGGTTTTGTATAGTGTATTCTTGACGGGTGTGGATGGGCGTTAGTTATGGATGGGTTTTTGCCAAGAGGAATGAAGGCTTTGGATGGGAGAGCTAGGGAGGGGGATACGAAAGGGGGGGTGGGAAGCGGGTTTGATGGTGGGGTTGGTGGGAGGGTAATTGATGGTGGGAGGGGGATAGGATTAGGTTCTAGGTTAGAGAGAGGTTGAAGGAGGTGGAACTTGGAATGTATTTAGGGAGGGTGTGAATAATACGTGTGGTTTTGTTGGTCGATAGTCTTCTTGTGGTAATCGAGGATTAGAGGTGGGAATTTAGGTATGGAGATTTTTTGTAGGAAGTTTAGTCATGGGATGGGGGATGAGGTTTCATATTGCGGTATTCTGAGATGAGGGAAAATGGTGGTGTTTGATTATTGGATTTTTGCGGGCTGAAAGAGCGTCGTCGGCGGGATATATGCTGCTATAAGTATGTTATAAGGCGTGTTGAATCGCTTTACCAATTTGTTTTCCGTGACTGTTGAAGCCGAGCATACAGATAATTGAAGACAGCTAGTATTACCAGAATGATTCGACCTCTGTTTCTCACATTTTCTTAGTAATCGTCTCCTCGGGAGATCACCTCCTTGCAGTTGGGCCGGAGCAGAACCGTCTTTTTGGAATTTTGTGTTAGCATGTTCCGCAATATCCAGCTTGTAGATTATACTCACGTGCTCAAATTGTGCCACGTAAGAGCCAGGAACATCGACCAACGGTCCATAAGACTCAACAATGCCATTCGAGACGAGCGATTTCATGCCGAGGTGGTAATGCTTCACTCCCAGAAGCTCAAAATAACGCTTGGAGAAGACGAGGGTTCCGAAGTTCTCATCGATCGTCTTCAGCAACGATTTCGCGGAGGCGTGATGGAGACCAGCAGCGCTCGCGTGCTCATTGCGCCCGTAGCCGTAAAATCCGACGTCATCTCTGACATAACCTTTGCCAGTACTGCCAAAGGTTTCGATAGCGAACACCTCGCCTTCTTCCATGCGTTGGGTAGTTGAGGTCTTGACGAAGGGAACTTGTTTGCCGCCATGGATCTTGTAGCGTAGGATGTCGTGACCAGTGATGTTCCGAATAGCTTTGACAGGGACGATCTTTCGGTTCAATTCGACTTCGTAGCTCTCCATTACTTCTTGGATTGCCTCACTGATGTGATCCATTCGGGCATCGATGCCAGCTTCCTGGACTTGTGATTAATTTTGCAAACACCATGCAGGGCAGCTTTGCTTACCTTGAGCCCAGTATCGGTGGTTGCCTTGACAGCGGCGAGCAGATTGTCGTAGGCCGGATTGAAAGCCATGGTAAAGGCGCTATCGACAATTCTGCCGCTGACATGCACTCCGAAATCTACTTTCAGGACATCGTCGCATTGAAGAATGACCTCCTTAGCTCCAGGATTGGGAGTCCAGTGAGCGGCTACGTTGTTCAAGCAGAGCCCAGTCGGAAATCCCATGCCGGCTTTGAGGGCGTCTCCGGTCTCAAGACCCTGATGGTCGGTCAGTGCCCGGACACCATCCTCAATCTCTTGGGCAAGCTGGCTCATGGAAATGCCGGGCTTTGCGATCGTCTGCACATACTGGCGGACCTGGCGATGGACTTCGGCAGCTTTGCGATAGTCACTCAAAAACTCATCATCCATGTTTTTCACGACGGAGAGGTGGCGAAGTTCTTCAGCCGTGGTGCATCGAAGATCGTCATTGTTGGCGACATATTCGACGATCTCGCCCTCCGGATATCGATGACCGTGAAAGAGGTTGGGGAGTGCAACCCTTGGAGGAATCGTCTGCTGTCCACTGAGTACTCGGCATTTCTTCTTCTTGTTACTCTTTCTTTTCTTCTTTTTGCCTTCCGAGGTTAGCTTCAGGTGTGTATCAACTTCAAGCCTGCTCACTATTGCCAGGCTGACAACCGGGCTTCAAGTCGGCTCCCATCTTAATGTCGTCCTCATCGCCCCCGTCTTCATCTTCCCCTTCGAGTACACCCGGAAGGAGTCCACTGGCTGCCGCTGGCTTTGGAGGATTGATTGCAGCGATCGCAGCACATACCGATGACTCTACTCAAAGTGTCAGAACAGCTCACAATGTAAAGCAAATCCGCCTTTTTCCATACCATTTGGACCTCTACGATATTCATCTGGTGTCTTGGACCCCATGATCGGATTCGATTCGTAGTCATAAGGTTCCTCAAATCGTGGTTGATGCTAATAGAGTCAGTCTTTCGAAGCAAGCGAAGTCGTCGCCATGGCTTGGCATATAACCTTAGCGGCGCGTAGTGGGCTACTCAGACGGTCTACAGGCGGTAGCAGCTAGTTAACGGTTCTAATACGGTAATTTAACTAATTAACGTTATAAATATTAAGCATTTAATATCTTAAAGGTATTATATATTAACTATATAATTATAGTCTTTATTATACTCCGTATCTAGTTAGCTAATATACTTAGTCTTATACTATAATAGCTACTAAGGCTACTAAGCCTACTACTTAGGAGTATAAGGCTATATATCTTATTAACGTTCCGCGTAATCTAACCTTAAGTTTAAGCGATTTAGCTGAATTTTACGTAGGGTATAAAAGGTCTAGGCGATAAGGGGTATAGGTAACGTAGGGTAGTTAGATAGGTATACTCTAAGCGACCTCTACTAATTAAGATATTTTAAACTAGAAAATACCTGTAAAAATTTAAGATTTTTATATCTAGAAATTACTCCTACTACCTAGCGTTTAGTAGGTAATATAAATAGCGTGAAGTATATTAGATATATTAGTAGGTAGCGTATTATATATATATACTAATAGACTAATATAGATTATTCTAATAATATTTTATACCTAGTAATAAGATAGATATTTCCCTCTATTTAGGCTAATATTAGATATATTAGTAGGTAAGATAAATAGTAATATATTAGTAGGTAGCCGGCCTATATATATAATAGTATTAGCTATATTATATATATATACCATTTCTAATAGTACTTTATACCTAATAATAAGACGGATATTTCCTCTTATTTAGACTAATATTAGATATATTAATAGGTAGATATTAGATATATTAGTAGGTAATATAAATAGTAGGGTTTTTAGCTTATAAATATAATAGTACTAGCTAATATAGTAATATACTAATTTAGACTATACTAATAGTATTACCTACCTAATAATAAGATAGATATTACCCTCTATTTAAGCTAATATTAGATATATTAGTAGGTAGATATTAGATATATTAGTAGGTAATATAAATAGTAGGGCTTTTAACTTATAAATATAATAGTATTAGCTAATATAGTAATATACTAATTTAGACCGTGCTAATAATATTACCTACCTAATAATAAGACGGATATTACCCCTTATTTAGGCTGATATTAGACACGTTAGTAGGTAATATAAATAGTAGGATTTTTAGCTTATAAATACGATAGTATTAGCTAATATAGTAATATACTAATTTAGACCGTACTAATAGCGTTACCTACCTAATAATAAGATAGATATTACCTCCTATTTAGGCTAATATTAGATATATTAGTAGGTAGATATTAGATATATTAGTAGGTAATATAAATAGTAGGGTTTTTAAGTTATAAATATAATAGTATTAGCTTATAGACTTATATAGTAATATAAATCATTCTAATAGTATTATATACCTAGTAATAAGATAGATATTTCCTTCTATTTAGGCTAATATTAGATATATTAGTAGGTAAGATAGTAGAATAAATAATTTATAAATAATAATAGGATTTTTATTATTAATCTAATTATTCTAGCTATTAGTATATAGAATTTAGTAGGTAAATCTATTTATTCTAATATATCTTTTAAGCTATTATATTAATTTTTATTAATTTTAAAGTATTAGATAGCTAAAAGTAAGTTATATAACTTTATTTAAATAGAAAATATTATAAAGTATTAGTATATAAGTAGGTAGAATATAAAGAAATATCTAACTTTTAATATTTATACTAGTCTGGGAAAGGAATCTAGGGGACTTATTAACTAACTAATAAGCTACGATAAGCTTAGGGTCCTAATACTCCTATATTCTATTATAGTAAGAAGATACCGCGCTAAGATTTAAGGTTTAAGTATTACTATAAGGAATCTATTATATATCTATTATTAAAACTATTAATTTAGATATATATATTCTCTAAGGGATTATATTAAGGTAATATATATTTAGGAATATATAACTTAGACTAAACTATAATACTATAGTATTATTATAGTACTATATTATAGTTAGTAAAATCTAGATACTAGGCTAGATAGAGAATCCTACTGAAATTTATATATATTTCTCCTATTTACTAATTATTATAACTATTTATTACTATATCCTCCCTACTATATTATTAGATATACTCTAACTAGTATACGCCTTAAATAGTATATTATAAGACCCTTATATTTAATACTAGGTAGTTATACTATTAACTTAAGGTATATACTAGAATAGCTAAATCCTTATCCTAGGACCTTATTTATAACTCCTCTTTATAACGTATTAGTTATAACCCTAATAGGGAGGATTATTAGGGTACTAAGAAAAAAATATCTAAGGAGGATATTACTTAATACGATTACCTACTAGAAATAGCTAGATTTAATAGGAAGAGCTTAACCTAGGATTAGCTAATATATAAGGTAAATATCTATATTTCCCCTTAAATAATAAAACGGGTAATATATTAACTAGACTAGTATAGATATATTACTTATAAGAGAGGCTAGTATAATCTAAGTTATATAAAATAATATATATAATAGGCCAAGGAGGTACTATTCCTACGCTTAAAGCTAGAGGACTAGGATAATATTTACTTTAATAATAAGATATATACTAGATTTAGCTTTTAGGAGAAGACCTAGATTATTTAGAAGCTAGGTATATACTATTACCCGGATTATATATAATATACTACGCTAGAACTAAAGGAGGAACGAGATTTAAAGTAAAAATATATATAATTAGTAGTTAGATATAACTTTAAGTTAGATGTAATATTCTATAAGGTCCTAGGTAATAAGAATAGGAAGATATTATTATAAGTCTATTAAAATTAGATCCTAGAACTAATTATTAAGTTATAGCTTATTAAGATTATACTTAATAGGATATCTTTTATACTAGAAGAAGATAGTAACTCTAGTTATAAAATAGGTAAAATAAATATCTATTATATATAAAAGTATAATTATTATTTAGACTACTATTTTAATATTTCTAGTAGCCCTAATTTAGCTCTAATAGAAAACTACTAGTAAGGCCCTAAGTAATAGATATATTTAGTACTATATTAAGATAATAAGATAATAGAATATCTATTAGTAAAGGGATAGGAATCTTCTTACTATAATAGAATATAGGAATATTTAGACCCTAAGCTTATCGCGGCTTATTAGTTAGTTAATAAGTCCCCTAGATTCCTTTCCTAGACTAGCGCGAATATTAAAAGTTAGATATTTCTTTATATTCTACCTACTTATATACTAATACTTTATAATATTTTCTATTTAAATAAAGTTATATAACTTACTTTTAGCTATCTAATACTTTAAAAATAATAAAAACTAATATAGTAGCTTAGAAGATATATTAGAATAAATAGATTTACCTACTAAAATCTATATACTAATAGCTATAATAATTAGATTAATAATGAAAATCCTATTATTATTTATAAATTATTTATTCTACTACCTTACCTACTAATATATCTAATATCAGCTTAAATAGAGGGAAATATCCGTCTTATTACTAGGTATATAATACTATTAGAATAATTTCTATTACTATATAAGTCTATAAGCTAATACTATTATATTTATAACTTAAAAACCCTACTATTTATATTACCTACTAATATATCTAATATTAGCCTGAATAGGGGGAAATATCCGTCTTATTATTAGGTATAAAACGCTATTAGAAATGGTATATATATATAATATAGCTAATACTATTATATATATAGGCCGGCTACCTACTAATATATTACTATTTACCTTACCTACTAATATATCTAATATTAGCCTAAATAGAGGGAAATATCTATCTTATTACTAGATATAGAATACTATTAAAATAATCTATATTAGTCTATTAGTATATATATATAATAGGCTACCTACTAATATATCTAATATACTATAAGGACTAGTTAGAAATATAGTACTACTATTAACGTAGCGTCTATAATATATAGTAGTACTACGCTACCCCTTTACCTATAGTATATAGAGGAGGGAATTCCCCTTAAAGGGAAGGGTAGTAATTAGTCTTACTATTAATAAGAATAGAGAGTTCTATATATATATATACGTACTATTTATAGTACTTAATAGCTATATTATTATATAGTACCCTTATATTCTAATTACTCTACCCTATTTAAGGGTAGTAGCCTAACTATTAGTAAGATAAGTAGAGAAGGGTTATTATAAGTATAAGGTAAAAGGGTTAGTTAACTAGCGTAGATAACCTACCTAAATATAAGGTATTAAGCTTATAAAGAAAGTAAGTCTTAAGAATTAGTTAATAAATTAATAATAGATATATTATAATTATAACTATTTATCTAGGGGCGGCTACTAGGTATATAAACCTAGTTCCTACTACCTAAAACCTAAGAAGTACTATTATAAAGGATATAAGAACTTAAAGAAGAAGCCTCTAAGAGGTAGTAGATATAAGATCTATAATAATATTTATAAGAGTTAGAGCGGGAAATATATATTAATAATACTACTTAAGCGGGTTATTAATATTACCTATTATTAATAGAAGAATTAGAATTAAAGCGTCTTTAATATAAAACCTATATTCTTAGGCCGTAGGACCTATATATATATAACGAGAAGCTAATATAAGAATATTAAGAATAGTTTAATAATATAATTAATATAATTAATATAAGTATAGCCTATTTTCTTAATAACTCTATAAAAATTTAATACGCGTTATAATATATAGCCCTAAACCCTAAGGCTACGTAGCGTAAGTATATAAAGGATATATTAAAGGATAAATAGTCCTAGGAATACTTTAATAGTTTCCTAATAGATTAAATAAAAGATCCTTAAAATTAATACCTTATAACTAGTAAGTACTACTTAGAAGCTAAGTAAAAGGAATATTAAAAGATTATAAATTTTATAAATTACCTTACTAGGTTAAAAAGATAACTTAAGCTATTAATAGAGTATATACTTTATAATAACCTTTTAAATAAGTTATATAAAGATCTTTATAATTAACTTATAATATAATTTAATATCTTAGAGATAAAGGATACTCTTATTATATTAGTAATCTAATTAAAGCCTTATATAATATTATTTATATATAAAGACTAAAGGGATAATACTCCTACTAAGGGTTAATATCCTTAAAGAGGAAGAGGAAATTTCTAAGGGCGAAGAGATTATAGCTTATATATAAAGTAAGAAGGGCGGGGTACTATTAGCGCGTTATTATACCTTCCTTAAAGGCTTAAGCTTAACCTTTCTACTATTAAGTATTATAATTATTAAAAAAAGGGATATATAACTAAGGATTACTAGAGTATAAAATTAATAGTTATAAGTATTATAACTAATAAGCTTATAGCTAATAAGATATCTAGTAATAAGCTAGCTAAGAAAGGCTTAAATTTAAAAACCCCTAAGTACTATAATTATATCTACTATCTTCTTACTATAATAGAATATCCGGATATTCGAACCCTAAAGATCTCCCGAACCCCTTATCTAATAGATTTATCGCTTTGTACCCCTATTTAACCGCTTTTAGTTTAGCTTACCTTTGCGAAGAATATTATATTCCTAATATTCTTCACATTCTACCTATCTAGACATGATCACGAAACATTTTTCCCCCTTCCACTTCTAGCCTCGCAGGTGAGCAGCGGCTGCTTTAAGGTGAGCCGGGGTGAGCGGCCCTGAGCGGTGCCTGAGCCGGGGTGAGCTCCCGGGGGCAGTGCAGCGGCGCAGCACGCTGGAGCCTGAACGTGCTCCCTTGAGCCCGGCTTCAATTGCCTTCGTTGGCGGCATACTGCTGCCTGTACTCTTTGGCTGCTGCCTAGAGGACCCCACCACCGCTGCATAATAGTAGATGCCCCTTGATCCCACCTGGTTAGGCGGCTCAGTCAGGCGTACATTTGCGCAGCGCGTGAAATACCCCGTCCGTCCCACCTCGCCTGCTATACTAAATCTCCACTCTTTCATTTTCCTCGCCTAGGCGTCCCCTTCTTGTTTCATTCTCTCTACTCTCGACTCCTGCTACCCTTCTCACGATTCTCGCTCGAAACGATGATCGCTTCACCGGCGCAGCTCCAGCATTGCCGACCTAGTCGAAGAAGGCCCCATGGCGATTACCATCCTCGGTACTTCTGAATTCGCCGTTTTCCTGGAATTACTCTCGACAAGGATGCTTTTACTCTCCACGGCCCGCTCTTTGGTCTACGGCTTGAGCCAGCGATTCAGTCGGGCCTGCCACACGACCTAAGGAAGGAAATGCTTCATGCCTCATCGCGATCGCTCGGGCTTCTTACTTGCCTGCCTGGGCGCGCTGACAAGGATCGCACCTCGCCCATGATCCGGGGACCCGACATTGAGGGGCTGAGCGTGAATCCAAACAGCGGCGGTGAGCCAAAGCCAGCGAATGGAGTCAAAGGAGCGTTGGCCTCGCCTCGATCGACACTCGTATCTGCCTGGCTGCGCCGACAAGGATGCCATAATAGCATCGTTCGGGTGTCGTAGCCTCGAGACGTGCATCTGGCCTTTTCCTGTTCATCGTGGCAAGGCAGTGCCGCCGATCCATTACCGCCGTCTCAGCTTGAAGACCCAGGCAACAGGAGCTGACGAGGCACGATGGATGGACATCTCCGAGGGGCGTAGCGTGCCCTAGAAGGAGGCTTTGGGGGAAGAGGAGGCACGTTCAGGGATGAGATAAGCGCTATTGGGCTGGCCTGCAGTCACTTATTAGAGAGACTATGGGCGCGGCAGCGCGCTTGTGGGTACGCCTCGCGACGACCTTGACAAAAGCTTTTACAGGGCTTCTACTTCGACTCCGTCCGTTTATAAACCAGTTCATTCGCTTTCTTGTATTCGACGTATCTAACATTCAGGGACGGCCAGGAGAACGATCACTATCACTGGGAGGGTTGGAGCGAGTATAAAGACGTCCGAGGTTGTAGGTCCTGAGTGAAGGAACCCATCTCAGAAGATATCCATTAAACAGTGTAGCGCGAGCGTCTTATAGCAGGCCGCTTAACCAATAACTCGTCCACTAATAGGATCAATCCATGTTCCGCGCGAAAATATCTCCACACTATTTTTCATCAACAATGTGACTTGTACCGATGACGTTGCCGTCCTTATCTAGTTTATAAGCGGTGTAATGCATGCGCTTGTCTTTGTCGCTTTAATGCTGCGACTCCCTGGTTGAGTGTCAGGCGTGTAGATCGAGATTTAGGAACGAGGTCTCAAGCTCCAAGCTTACTTCATAGCTACCTTGACCGTTTCAGGTTTGAATGAATCGGAATTCTTGTCGACGACATCACTGAATACTTCTTTGGTGCTTGCCGAAGGAAAGCCTGTAGGTCGCTTCCAAGCAGTTATTTGATCGACGTACTCCACCGCAATCCTCTTTTTACCCTTCTGAATGTTCTTGATAAACTGACTAGAAACATATCTTGCCGACATTGCTATACGCTGTTGACGTCGCTTCGGATGTTAAGGATCGTAAGTGCCAGTGATCGACGAAATCGCTGCAAGTTGCCGGAGGTTAGCTGTGTTTTATTCATGTGGCAGTAGATGTTAAAGGCTGTAGTTAAAGGACAAACTTACTATAAAATGGTGAAAAACGATCGACGTAAATGTGACTGGATACTATAAGATTTGACGATTGGTCAGCCACAGTAAGGTTGGTATTGCTGTTGGTGTAAAGGTCTGTTCATGTCCTTGGAGTGCAACGGATAAAAGCTGTCTTTATATCGTTCCTATTGCGCACAGCAGATGCATGCCGGACAAGCTGCGATTGGCGCGCGACAAGTGAAACCGGAGAAAGGGACTGCGTGAGACCAATAAGTCAGTGAAAGCGCACTTCACCGCGACAGGAACCCTGAAGAGGGTGCAGCTATTGACTTGTTAGCCATCACTTTGTCTATCCAATGTTGTTCCAGACCGTTAAGACTGAAATTATTGATTCGCTCATAGTCTAATAGTCGAAAGCCGGCCAGGCAGGATGGAAAGGCCTGAATTCGGTCAAAGACCAGATGTTGCCCTGAGAGGTTATGAAGGAACCTGATAGGGCCCTCGGTAAACGCGCGCGTAGCATAGCGTCTAAATATAGACCACGGTTGAGACGATTGGCAGAAGACGCACGGCTTAAGATACGCCAACTGGCTTCGTGAGACGTGCATCAATCATGAAGTCTTTCGTATTACAACCATCGATATGTCTCTACGGTACGTCTCTTCATTCCTGAAAGCTTACTTGAACACATTCCGTTCGCCTGCAAACAGGTTATCATCGTGTGCGAGTGAATTAAAATTCGAATACACTCTGTTTCCGACTACTCTTGGACTCCCCCGCCATATTAGCACTATGTCGGTCGACGACTTGAAGCAGCATGAAACGCAATCCACGATACATACGAATGAGAAGCTGGTAGGTCAGTCCGGCCGACACTACCTCATCGAGCGAGTCCTTCAATCGAAGGAAGTTCCGCCGTCCCACGTCTATCTTACAAGGTGGGTGTCCAACAAGCTATATTGCTAGTATAGGTAGACCTGCTGACGACTTTTGTGCCAGATGTGGGAACCAGAACTTCGTAGTCAAGAACGTCCTAGCCGACTTTAAATACTACCAGGATATGCAACGGGCGCTCGGTAGCAGTCGTTATCTGCGTCTCTTGCAAGACACGATCCCCGATAGGTCAATGTTCGTCTACAAATATCTTAAGGATCATTTGCTTTCTCTAGCTCAAAAAGATTTGCCTCTGCTACTCACGAAACGGATTCTGAAAGATGCATTACGTGGCCTTGCTGAGCTGCATCATCAGAACATTATGCATACTGGTTAGCCCGATCTCTTTCAAATACTCGGCTCCCTTAATGATAACCGCTAAGACATCACAGACATCAAACCAAACAACGTCTTGGTCCAGTGGAGCCAAACCAGCCATGGAATTATTATTGATGAGGTCCGTCTCGGTGATCTCGAAGACTCAGCCTACGTCCCACCCGGCAGCAACATTCGAGGTAGACAAGTGGGCAACCAGAATTGGCGCAGTCCGGAAGCTCATGCCGAAGGTCGTATCAATAAATCCTCCGACATGTTCTCTTTTGGCATCGTGGTAAGTTAAAGAATGCTAAGGCTCGGCTCGCCCGGGGGACGGATAGTGACTAATAACGTGAAATAGTGCATCTATGCTGTACTGAAGCACGTCATCTTGTATGTTGATGAAAAGGCGCTTCCCGAAGGTGAGCTAGCACTGGCCCACGTCCTTGAACGCCAGATTTCGTACTTTGCGGACCCGGAAAGTTTCGATGGGCTTTTGAGGCACCTCGGCGACAGCCCTTGGTGCCAGGTGCTAGAAGCGCTTCGGGGCGGCTTTAATAAGGAGAACCCGCGTGAACCATTCGTCCGATGGAATATGGAGCCTCTTGACTCGGACCTCAAGGATCTTATCGGAGGTCTGACAAACTTTGATCCAGCGAAGAGGCTCACAGCGGACGAAGCCCTCTCGCATAATTGGTTTCACGATGCTTGAGCAGATCGACCTAAAGACCGCTGACGGGTGAAAAGGCCGTCTGCCAAAGGAGCACTAGTTATGTATATCAACTCCCAACCGGAAGAATTGAGCTAGAAAACAATTGCAACAGGTCACGATATGTGGTTTGTGGATGTGTGTGTATATGTAATCCAAGGAGAATAACAGCGGGGATCTATGACCTTCAACGATCCTGGGCCATTCTCGAGGGCCACAAGGCGGGGATTGAAAAGGGATTAGATTTCTATCAAGACTGTGGATTTAGTGTGGATGATAGGGTAGCCGTCAGAAGTTTTCCTTTCGTTGATCCCAATTCTCACATGTTAGTCGCGCGCCCGCTTAAAGGACGATTCAAAGTGTCGAATATTTGGCGAGGAGCTATAGCATAAGGCAACAGAGGTAACTACCTTGGCATGATTAGTCATGAGCCCGACTAGGAAAGGTCAGTGCCACTCACCCTCCACCGTACGCGACCTCGTTGGTCTTTTGGATCCACGGATTCTAGTGGAAGAGCTTGTCATACATCCAGGCGCCTTTTGCGCAGAGTCCATTGAGACTGCGCAAACATACTTTCCAACACTGTGGTCCATCGAAGGAATGTCGATGGCATCACGGGTATAGATTTATACTAAATTTGGTTGGAAGCCTGGGAGCTTAAAGAGGAAATAATGACCCTAAGTGTCAATGCCCCTACTCGAACCACGAGAGCTGTTTGGCCAAATCTGTTTCCAGACTAGACGTTTTCCTACTTGCCACACGTCGAATGACCATTAGTACGATGAGATTGGCCTTGCAAGAGCTGCCGCAGAAGAAGATATGGCCGAAGTCACACGCTTATTGGAGGGAGGCTCCCCCGCATACTCCAAGAAATCCAATCGACTCGACGCCCCTTCTGCAAGCTGCGTTTCAAGGCCATGAAAGGATTATACAACTCCCATTGGAACATGGCGCCTCAGTATCGGAACTGCACAGAATGAACGGCGCTATATTAGGCAACAGTGGGTGGACATTGACTGTACAGCGAAGGAGCGTCTTTTGCGAGAAGCTGATACGTCGACCACGGATGAGAAGGGACAAATATTACTACACTTGGCCGTGGACATCGGGTCTCCGCAAATGGTAGCATTGTCTTTAAACATGGAAACCTCTTCAACAATAGTCGTCTCACCCCTAAGAACCAATGCTAGATAGGTATGGAGCAACCGGAGTTGTTGGTATAATCCAGAAGCGCTGATGGATAAGTCAGCCCGTACTGTTGGGCGGTTGAGATTGACCAATGGCTGTCGATACTATTGACTGCCCAACTCTGGGAACGGTTGTCATCCGTAATGATATAAGCTCGGGTCGGAGGGTCATCCACGGGCACCGGCGGTGTACTTGCTGGCCGACTCTTTTGTAGCTGCACCACGTGGAGGAGATGTGCCGTAAGGTCAGCAATAGAGTTTATCGACTCGGAAAGATTCAGGCTGGCAAGCACGGTCTCCCGGCAGTCCGAACCAGTCGCGACGATGGCATGGCCAGAGAGGTCGTTCCAAGTAAGCCTCATCCCGGTGATCTCAAGCCGGGCTAAATACTCACTTAGCTCTTTAATCAGGGTACTTGTACGATTGTCTATGTCAATGTCTTGACTTTTATTCCCCAGGAGATCTGTCAAGAGCGCGAGGACAGTTTCGTATGTTGTAAAGAATTGATTCGATTCACCTTAGTGTCCTAAGCGCTGGTCCGAGACTCTATCAGTGTGCGAGACCGGAATCTGCGTGAGACGACCCTCTGGCGGTCGACGTTTGATCCTCTCCCTGCTGGAAGACTTATCGGCCGAGCCTACGGCCGTAGATCGCGGTCGTTTATATCCTCCTAGATGTTTCGACCCGGCCTCACGAGGACACGACTGGTTTACCGGTAATTAAACGTTGCTACCCCGATTTTTAAAGCCAGTTCCAAAGCTTCCGAGTTGTGAGCCGTTTCTATCTCCGTTACTTGGTGGGCTTGGAGCTCGGAGATTGCAGGACTCCAGGAGCCCAGAGGTGGGGGTACAGCGTCCTGTTCTGTCGCCGTCACGATTTGACCTCTCCCGCTGTGTGTCCTAAAGAGCACCTAGAAGAATAGTGGTCGAGCCATCGTCATCGCTATTCTCACCCTGCGCAGCTGTCCGCCGTGTTGGTGTAGCACTTCCCGAGTTAAGGGAGTGACCGTCGAAAAGCCGCAGATCGCACCCTTTCTTCAAACAAGCACTTGCAGATAGCCGCTCTTCGGGTGTCATCCGTAGCAGTCCAGTTGTGAGAAGATCTATCAAGTCATCCGAGTCCCAATCGTTAGCGTGATTAACAACACGACGGCACCAAGCGAGCCCCCATTCTTCCAACATCACCGGCGAATTCTTGTGCTGCCCCCGTCTCTGCCTGGGCGCTTTAGGAAGCCCGTACATATACTGTAATATGATCACTCCTAGTGACCACAGATCCACCGAGGCCATGTATTTAATCCCTAAGTAAACCTCAGGTGCAGTGTATCGCTGGGTGCTACAAACAGTTTTCAAGTCGGGCCTATCATTCGCAAGGCCGAAATCAGCAAGCTTAATGCTTAAAGGAGATCGAGATTCAACTAGGATATTCTCCGGCTTCAAGTCTCGATGTGCCACGCCGCGGGGATGTAGGTATCTAAGCGCGTTGAGGGCCTGGAAAAACAGGTCTATGGTTTCTTCCACAGCAATAGGGCTTTCGCTGTGCAGATCCTCCAGATTTCCGAGAGGAAGGTATGGCATCACCAGAAAGGGCAGAGGGTCCTCTCGGAAATCCACGACCTGAACGGTGTTTTCCTTCCTAACGGTCAGATTCCATCCAATTCGCAAGGGTGATCATGCTTATATACGGGTTCTCCCTCATAATACGGATCTCTCTGCGGATTTACGTCAGCCAGTCTTCCTTTTATTGCCTCCTGCGCTCCTTGCCCTTTCCCTATTAAGGTTCGTAAAATTCCTTGCGGGCGTACATCGCGCCAGTGCTCACGTTGATAACTTTGTCCACTCCTCCGAATGAGCCGCTTCCGAGTTTTCGTTCACGGATGTAGATGGGGAGTTACCTGGGAGTGAGGGTTTAACTAGGTTGTGCGGTCGTCGTGTGGCTGTCGATCCTAAGCACGTCGAGCGGAGGAAGAGCTGCGCGACTGTCTTTAAGAAACCCCTCTACCTTCTCGTCGTATTTGGCTTTGCACGTCTTATGGCTGGCTAACTCGACCTTAAAGCTCAGCCCCTGAACATGGACCTCGATTTCCCACTTCCCCTTCTCCTTTTTCAGCTCCAGAATCCAGGTGAAATGGTGCCGCACTTCCTCTTCTGCTTGGCCGCTGTAGCTGACGGCCGTTCCATTTCTCGACGAATCCCTCAGTATGAGATGCTTTTTGTCATCGATAGTGTCATCAAACGTAATACAGAAATGCAGCCCACTAATACCGTGCGCGCCCCTGGGCCCCAAGAGGACGTCATATTTCTTCGAGTCGGTACCAAAAGAGTAGCCTTTGTTAGCATCCTTTGGCGGCTTGTCAAAAGTAAGTTGCAGGCGATGCGTGGAATCATACTTGCAGTGGTCGTTAATAGGCTGTTCTTGGGCGGGTGTGGCCTCTCGGCTGGAAATGGTAGGGCCTTCGGCGATCCCTCGAGTGGGAGGCAGGTAGCGCTCGTCGTTCTTTTCTAGGCGGAACGCGTTTTCAGTCAGTCTCCTCTTATCGGCCGGTATTAAGGTTGCGATGAGGTTAGGGTTTTCCATCTTCGATGCTTTGACCGAAGATGTTAGGATTATGGTGACATTTTTATATTGCCCGCCGTCTTCGGCGTAAGCTTGCTGGCGACGATGGCTTTGTTTCGTAGATGAGGGGTAGATGACGCTCTATGGCGTTCGATTGGTTATTCCTAAACGCTAAAGATCCAACGCGCACTCTTTGGCAAATCGAGAGCGCTTACGGAAGTACATTTGGCAGGTTCCGCCAGAGGGGCCAAGGTCAACACGTGACCTCGCTTGTTTGCCGCTTCATCCCGGATCTATTACAGTCCTCCCTGAAAGAACAAATTGTTCTTCCACTCCCTCCATCTCCCCTCGACACCATGCCTCGACCCAGGACGTATTCCATGGAGGAAGTGCAGAACTTCACGGTCAAAGATATCCAAGGACCAGAGTAAGAGACCCGGTGGTGCGGGCGACTCTGAATCCGCGGCCCTTAATGACATTGCTAATGCCGTTCCTTCTGGAAAGCTTCGTGGACGTGAAAATAAAAGGCTGGCTCAAGTTGATGCCAGAACAACGCGAACAATGCATTATGAAGCTTCGGTATGGATCCCACCGACTTATGTCCACCCGTCGCACCGCGTGGTCGTGCTAACAACACAAAGCGATCTGGTGCGCCAGAGAGCTGAGATGGCCCAGTCTATTGCCGTGGACGCAAATATTCTGGAGGATAGACTAAAGTAAGACTGAAGTTTCTTATAGCAATCAGTCTATATGCGCTGACACGTCCATAAAACATAGACGGGTCGAACGTTCTCCCTTCCGTACCCCAAGCGTGTCCCCCTTCGACCCTGATGACCCGGAACAAGTCGAAGAAGATCTGAGGGTAGAGAGAGAAGCCCACGAAGCTCTCATTAGTGATAACGGTCGGCCGTGCTACCCGATCGAACTTGGTTTCGACGTCTTCAAGCATCCTGGGCAATACAAGGAACTTTTTGAATACTGGCGCAGGGAATCCGGTGTAACAGAGGATACAGCACGATGGATATTCTTTCTCCAGTTGGAACGCTGGAAGAAATTTCGCCAATTCCAGCAGAAAAATCGACGCTATTTTGTGTTCCACGATAGGTTTCCCGAGTTCCAGCAGAAAGTCCTCGAACGTCGGCGGAGACATGGACTGGACGGCGATGCACAACTGCTGGAAGAACAGAATAAATAGAGCAAGCTGGACGATTGGATGGAATATCAGGACTACGAACTTCGGGAGTACGAGCACTTAGAGAAGGATTTCAAGGAAGCACAAGCACGACTGGCGTCCAGACGGCAGGCATTGGCGGAGGCAGGAATTTCGGCATTCGAAGAGATCCAGGAACTTGAATTCGCCAGCTATTACAGTCTGGCTGTCCAATGCAGTGGCGAGGAAGGGAAAGCGGAGAAAAGGGAGAAATTGGCGGAGCGCAAGTTGAGGCTGGCAGAAAAAAAGTTGAAGGCCGCCGAATCGGGTGATCTGGGGGAAAGGGTCGAAAGAGCTACTTGGGTCGCATTATTCCTGAAGGAGGTTGAATCTACGCAGATGCAACTGGACGAGTTATAGCGCTTGGCTGAGGATACCAAGCGCGAGCTCGAGCCGTATAGCAGATGGCTTCAAGGGAGACATAATGAGTGGGACGAATTCTCTAAAGAAGGGAAGCGGTTAGTCAGGCTTGAGGTCGAATCTGCAGAGTACCAGGACCGAAAAAAGAAATTAGATGAACTTAAAAAGAGTGAATTTGAAGCATCGTCGAAGCGTTACAGAGCAGAAGAAGTGGTGGAGTTCGCAGAAGAAGGATACAAAGCCGCTCGACTGGAAAATTTAGGAGAAACCCTCGAGAGAGCCGCCTTGATCAAGGTAGTGCAGGAAGAACTCCGATCCGCACAGATCCAGTTTGAGGAGGCAAGAGAGTCGACAGAAAAGATTGAACTCAAGGGGAAAGTGCTGAGTGCGCTAAGTTCGATACCGCTTATAAGGGGGAAGATGAAACGGCATAACGTTCTGTTGGAATGGATCGAGCAGTAGCGTCGAGAAATCGCTGCCAGCTGCGCCCCTACCCAGAAAAAGGGCGGTCAGGGCCGGCCGAAGAGAGCCAGTCTGAGAGCGCTTCGAAATCGTCCTGCAACGGAAGCATCAAGAACCAATAAACCCCCGAAAGCGAATGGTTATATACAGAAGTAATCGACGATAAGGTCGATCCTCAGCCCGGTAGATCCAGCGAAAGTATCCAAGAGACACGGCAAGAGACGGAGCCCTCGCCGAAAGATGAGCGTCCCATGCGATGCATTACAGTCTACGGGAAAGACGAATACCGATCCCAGCACTCCGGAGTCGAGAAGCAAGCAGGCATTCAAGGTCAAAGACACAATACCCGCTTCTCTCCGCCCTGTCCATTCATCAAGAGTCTCCAAGCCCGGCAAAAAACGGCCAAGTGGACTGTCTAGGGATGGCACAAAGCTACCATTAACAAATGGCACACACTGGCCAAAAAGAGAACATAACTTGGGCCTGTCATCAACCCCATCAACGGGCAGGAAAGCGATGCAGCAACCTGCTAACGTATCGCTGCGGAGGAGCACACGAATATCAAAGCCGCCTGAGAGATTTCGTCCCAGCTTTACGTGAGAATCACCGTGGCGTCTCTGGAGTGAGGAACTTCAGATGCACGATTTTTGTGGCTCGTAGCCAGAACAAGCGTTGGACGTATCCCTAGCTGAGCAAGATCATTCCAGGAGCTTCTACACATATGCGGCCTACCCCATGCGTGAAAACATTGTTCGCTGCACAATATCTGCGTTGAAATGATCCAACATTTTTTTAACCTGCTCACCCAGGATCTTGGTTCGCAAGGCGGCCCAAACATTGTACTACGCAGTCTCATGTGTACTAAAAGCTATCAATTCGCTATGTATGAACTTCTCTACTTGTATGTACGCATTCCTTGTTAGGGATGGAATGGGAAATTGGACGATGAAGCCAACAGCGTGAATAGTACTAATATGGGAGGATATAGAAAGAAGAAAGGTGTTCAGGACCAAACAAGTACAGCATAAGCAGTCCCGCGATCGTGAGCGCAGCGAAACCTAGACCAATCTGGAACTCGCATTTGCAACACTTACGATTAGATTCAAAGGGCAGCGCGAATGGCGTGGCACCCGAGCACGGCACGGGAGAATAAAAGGAAGCACGAGGACACTTTCCCCTGACAGATGAAATTCTTTGGGTCATTGGATGTTCTAGATGTGTAAAGTGCCGTCGGAACCTCGTCACGAAGCACAGCCAAAATGTCATTGCCACCCCCTACGACTCCGTCTCGTTTTACAGCCCACCGCACTCGAAATCTTTCAGCTGCCCATCAACCAGAAGCCAAGAAGATTGAGCGTTGCAAGGAGTAAAAATTCGAGTCGCACACCCTTAGTGATCACACGCAACTTCGATTCACAGTTCAGCCTCATAAGGCCATTTCAATCGCAACCAAACATCCTACTTATCAGCATAGGTGACCATCCACACACCTCTCAACATGCAAGTGTAAAGGGTCCTCAGAGGGTGGGCTGCTGACAGACTCATCATACCACTTGCTCAAAAGATCATTTGGGCTCAAGTAGAGCCGGGGATATGGTTATCATCTATGCTTTAGAAATACACATTTGACGCTGACAGTCCAAAATCTGAAGCATTATAGCAGTGATGCACCACTATCCCTCTCCCTTAAGAAAATCAATCAGTCATACCGTGATTGATTTTTTGACGTTTACGGGGCGGTGCGGAATTTTAGTCGACGCAGCTGTCGTTGGCCAAGGCGAATTCCCTCCCTAACGAGTGCTCCTCGGCCAACGACATTTTAGGGCTTCTAGGCGAAGTTTCGGCCTCTGTCATATTGTCTTCGCGCGTAGCTTCCCGAGAAGGCTGGGGCACATCGTCGGGAGTACCGAAAAACCTGTAAAAGAAATCTCTCCAATGGCCATACGAGGTCAAGTGGCGGCTGGGGCCAGCTCTGACGGTTCTATCATATACGTGGGAGTAGAAGAGCCGATCGATGCCGTAATATGCGCCTAGGTCATTACTCTCTGAAGATTACAGAGGAGACCTTGTTGATAGCTTTCGAGGTTCTATAGTTTGCACGATTGCGCAGATGCTTTTAACTTAATCCGACAGCTCGTGGTAACCTGAATGGTAGAGCTCAGATGGCCGGACATCGCGGAGGAAATCATTCACAGCTAGCTCATCGACAAAACCTAAACTCTCGGAAGCTCGGTGCAGAACGCTGTATCCGCAGTTAACGGCGAACTGGGCGAGGTCCATTCTTGATCGCTATAAGCGTGTATCCTGGGCATGTGCTAGCGCAATCTTTCGATCCACCCAAGGTCTTTGGCTCTTCGCTACCAAAACACGGCGGAGTGTAAACAACCAGAGTGAGCGGTATACCTTCCAGCGTGCCACAGAGCTTAACTTCTCGACTTTAAAAGCGAAAGATCCATCGGCTAACTTATATCTGAATTTGGTCTGACCGCTATGAATCCGATCCATGGACTATGAGATCGAACCGCGAAGATCTGGAGGGATTATGTCTCTTAGCAAGCTCGAGCACGGCTCGAGACACTTCACGTCCTCAAATAATGTGTGAAACGAGGTTATCGTGTACGGGACGGTAGCGATATTTTTAAGGAGCTGTAAGCGTCCAGACCGTGACTTAACACCAGGAAAGATACGGCCTTCTTTCATTTGTGTCTCGATATGCCGACGATCCTCTGTGGATCCGGAAGGGCAACGACCTTGAAGCGTTTGCACTGTGTAAACGTCCATATAGGAATAGGTAGCGCCTACTATAAGCTGCCAGGTGGCTCTAGTTCGCAAAAGGTAGCGAGTCATCTCCTGTAGACGGTATCAGCGACTTTGAACTTGGCACAGCCGAGATACAAGCTTACTTCTAGGCACCGTTGAGCACGTAAAGCAGGCAGTTGGTCGACTTAGAAAGCCGACTAGAGACCTCTGAAAGGGACTAATGCATCTAACGCGTCGCTGAATGGCATCAGTATATCATCTCTCCGAGCATCTCTCTCCAGACTAAAGATGCATTCTCTGTCGTCCTTTCCTATTTTCTGCAGCCATTCCCTTTTATTCAATGAATCGCGTCGAAGATGAGCTGTCCGGATGCGAAGAAAGATGTCGCCATTACTTAGTATTCGAGCACTCAGTAGATTGTCTCGTAGTGCAGCCCTGAGTTCCAGGCTGAGATCTATTGTCACGTTACTAAAAGAGATAGGGATATCGAAGGAGCATTCAACCGTCTCGGTAGAGGTCAACGAGCTACCATCCACCAGTCGAGGCATTATATATCTTGGCTGCTTCTAGTTGGTCTCCCCCGCGCAAGCATGTGATAACATCGACCGGGTTAAACACCGGAGGATCTTACAGATTATCGTTGGCATGATCGTATAGGTATTAAGGCAGGGAATTTGGTGTTATTAATGCCGGTAGATGGCTTCGTGGATCCAGCCGATCAAAGGTTCTCGATTTGAAGTGCTTTACCAAATTCTCTACCGTCCTCCGGTCGATCGAGTGTGATCCGTTGAGAGTAAGCTTTTCGATAGGGACCTTGACTAAGATACAAAACGCTCGGTCCTGCTCGCGGAGCAGGTCGTCATTGACTTCACGTTGCATGTTGATGGTAATAGGACGACGCCTCTACCTGTTGCTCTGGCTCCTTTGATCATTGCCTGGCTCATGTTCAAGCCAAGTACATGAAAGAAGCAGTGTAAGGGTCAGGATTGAAAGGGAGAGTGGAATGTAGTAATAGGTTATGGGAGGGAAGCCAAAAATGGATGCTGGAGGGGGGCTCTAATTTAATACCGGAGGGGGAGCCAGAAATGGATGCTGTTGAGAGGACCAGAACTGGATGCTCAAGCCAGAAGTGGATGCCCTACAAGAGCAAGGGCTGAATGAAATGATTAATAATGAAGATTAATAAGAAACGAATTCGTCCGGACAGCTTTATTCTCTGGGGAAGACGCATTTAGAGTCAAAACTGTATAGATTTAATCCACGAGTTCCTTCTACAAGTTCGATATGGCGAAATCCACCATCACGTCGCAATCATATCCATCATGCTCAGGTCACCTACTGCGCCCGAACTTTGGGCTTAACGCAAGTGGAGGGCCGAGACCCGCGACAGAATATAGAAAGACGGATCGTCCTCGAAGGAAATGGCAGGCAACTCAACATGAGGAAATTCAAAAAGGGAAGCAGCTCCGCGTCCAAAATTGGGCGAAGCGGCGCGAGCGCCTCGACGAACTATCTGCCTCGAACCCGGAAGTCTTGAAAGCATTGGACATGAAAGAATGCATGCTGGAGGTGCAGGGAATGTTGTTGGGAAAGCTTGCTGTTAAAGAAAACCATATAAAGGGGCTAGTGGAGACACCAGACCCCTCTGAGATAAAATTTGACGAAATGGTGAAGGATGTAGAAGAGGCAATACGGGCGCTGCAATATTGACCGAAACACTTTCACAAAGAGAGGAAGAAAGCGAGGAGGGAAGGAGTAGATACTTGTTCCATTTTTCCAATTCAAGCGGAGTCAGAAATAAAACATCCAAGCCGCGTTATCGCTGTCTGCCAAATTGTGCAATGTAATGCCAGTATCTTCCAAGACTTCACAGTTCCTCCTCGGGATCTTCGTAATTTTCGAATCGACGTATTAATTCCTGAACACTATGCTGCGAGACTGCAATTACTGCCTGTAGTCGCTCTGAACGGGCCTCTTCGAGGATAGTAGTTGGTGCCATCAACTTCAGTCGCTTGCCATTATCCCGCGCGATGAAGCGGGAAACGGACGGCAGCCGCAGGGCAGTGGTTATGGAGAGCTTGTCACGAGAATCAGCGCGGCGCTTGCGAAACCTCCTATTCTCGGTGGGCGAAAGTACCGCGAACGTGCGCTCCTTGACGCTCGTTCGCTTGCTGAAGACAAAGCGTGAAGCCTGCGCCAAGGAGATGGCTTCCTCCCCGCCTTGCTGCCCAAACACATATATGGGCGACCGGGGTTAGGCGGCACCCGAAGGCGGTACGTAAGGGACAAGCGATGTTTGCGCGCTTCCCACCGGTGAGACCGGCGAGACTGACACGGCCGGTGGCGGCGTCGATCCCCGCGGAGACGTAATCGGTCCAGCGGTATCGTTAGGATTCAGCCCACCATCGTGACCTTGCTCTAGAACCATGTCTTCGCCTGTGTCGGGCACGTCCAACGTGGTTGAAAGGTGATGGCCCGCTGGCTGCGTTTCGGAATCGGGCATGTGAATATTTTCCTCCTGATGCCTGCGGTGGCCGTCATGAAAGGCCTCGAATGACGGTTATTAGTCTAGGTCGTCTTCTTCCGAACCGAAGAAAGCACGGAAGCAATCTCTTTTGACGGCAAAGGAAGTCAGATAACGCTTGGGAACGGTGCTATAGGAAGTCGAGTAGATATGTTCAAGAAAGAGACTTTCCTCGTCTGCTTGGAAAGAACGCTCCCACGGCCTGCCACATCGATCAGAGATGTCCGATCCACAGCCCTCATACTCCGAGGTCAATACTGGAGCTACCAGCTCCTTTTTGACGTACGGCACGTCGCTGAAGAGTTGACAATTGATAAGCACTATTTGACGCATGCGGTCCGGATTGATCGCGTAATACTTGGAAGGCAGGATGTTCCGCACGTAGTCCTCAATGGCCTTGGCGTCCGCCGCTGTGCGATCGCGGTACAAACAACGGATTCGTCGGTAGCCGTTCTCTGACGCCAGCGACTAGAGCTCGTACCATCGTCGCGGCTGCCGCCCTTCGTGTAAAGTGCTCTGCTTCGTCTTAACTCTCCGCGGCGACTGGCCGTCCATGACCGGAAAGTGACGGAGAGCAAAGAGCCAAAGCTGACGATACGACAACCATGAAGAATGACCGGAAGGCGACGTTCGATCCTCGAAGGTATATTCACTCGTTTGCACCTTCACCTTCGTCTATCCGCTGTGGAGGGCGCTGAAATATTGAGACATGGAGCCTTTACACTTACCCGGTAGCAGTTCCTTCAGAATTCTTGCGGGAGGTTCGAGGTATTTCGTGTCTTCGAGAAAGGTATGGATGGATGGGATCACATGCTCTATCGAGTAAATACGGTCGAAGATCGGTGATCGTTAATCGTCAGCTGTGACTGCCGGGAGGATATCGCCAGCGAGCATCTTGATCTGAACGTGCGCGCGGTCTTCCGATGATCGTGAGGGATAACGGCCCTGCAGGATTGCAACCGTGTTGGCATCGAGTCGCAGCTGGTGTGCCTCCTCGTCCCCAACGATCTGTGTCCACGTGTTGTTGATCCGACATAAGTAGCGGGTCAATTCCTTGTGTCGTTTGTTAGAGAACGGTCTGCTACGGAGATGAAGCTCGTACCTCAGGGCAGTGTAAATCCAGAAGTCGTGTAAAAGTTCCCGGCTGTAATGCTGGCCACAGACCTGCGAACGGGATCAGGGCGTCTAGGCTATCCACGAACCTCTCCGGGAGTGCTTCCAACCGCAGGAGGCATCTCTGCATATTTTTCGAAAGCCTGGCGAGCCATTTCCGCCTTCTCGTGGTATCGCCATGTAAGGTGGAGATCCGAATTTAACGGACGAGGTCTCCATTATAATACTTGGTGGAGTTTACCGCGTGTCCTCGCAGGACGTCCTTGACCTGGGGGCTGAGGTCTGACTTCTTTCAGCGAGCGTCTCCTCTAAGGAAGGTCAACTCTCCCACCTCTAGAATAAAGATCTACCACCCACCATCTGTTCTCGTGTCCTGTGAAGAATTTCCGCGCCGCTTCCAGGCGGTGTCTTCCGTGCAGATAGACCACGGGATGCTCGGGATTAAAGCGTGGCGGCTCCCCTCCTAGGTGGAGGCCTCGGGGCACCGCAGACCGAGATATCAGCGCAGGAATATAGTGTTCGGGATCCAAGCGCAAGCAACCCTCCGACCGAAAGAAGTCGAGCAGTGTCGTGACGTTCTTCTCGTTAAATTGGCGCGGGTTATTGGGAAGCTCTTCATGGCAGATTTTATTAAGGGGAATCTTGACCGAACCGCAAAACGTTCGGCTCTTCTCTCGAAAGATCTGCAGGTCGTTAGATGACAGGTTGTCCATGGTGGAGCATGTCCAGGCTTTGGGATACCTTCCAGTTGGAGGGCACCTACGAATGGCTATCAGTCGGACGCCAAACCGAGCTATATGTGGAGCCGATAGCATCTACAAGGGATGCACGAAAGGCGCAGGCACGATATTCTCTCTTCTCTAATCCCTTCCCTTCGCCGTAACATAGTCCTCACTTTTCTAAAGTGTTCGTCCTTTCTTGTCCATCCCGGTAGCTTCTCTTTTTCCAAAGCTATTACAATCTTGATTCCTCTTATTCCTCCTCTCTAGTCTTGGGTGTACTTTGTTCTCGTGTCTATTTCGAGTTTCGCGTTTTGGGTTCCAGAAACGGCTGCCCCTCATCCCGCTTTGGATACCCTCCAGTTTTGGATGCCCTCCAGTTTTGGATGCCCTCCAGTTTTGGATGCCCTCCAGTTTTGGATGCCCTCGTCCAATATTGGCTCCTTTATTACTGGCCCAGTGTTGGCCACCTGTCTCCAGTAGAGATTCCAAAATCGAAGATAAAAGCATTATAAAATGAACTAGGCATTATTGGTTTTGGGATGAACCCGTTTATTTCACTCGTACGTCGTTAGAATTTTCAACCTTCCGAAGCAGAGATGGATGTACCTCTGAATTATGCCATTGCCGCAGGCGGTAGCATTGTTCTCTTGCTCTTCATACATTCTGCAACCCGTCTGACCCGGTTCCTTAGGCCCTGTCGAACGCTAATACGGAAGTATTTCCTGCTTCTCACGCTCGTGGGACGACACCGCTTCTTTGGGCCGTGGACCGTCGCGCAGGTGTCTCTCCAGGTGGTCTATCTCGTCGCCAACATCTTTTGTGCCAGTTTCAGGGTGTCGACTGCAAAGGAAGCGAGCGTTCGAGCGGGCCATTTATCGCTGTTTAATATAATGCCAGCCTACTTTGGATTTCACCTCAGCTTCATTTGCGACTTGTTGGGCGTCTCACTAGCCACGTACCGTGTCTTCCACGCATCTACAGGGACTATATCTGTTCTTTTAGGGTTGCTCCACGTCCTGATTTATGCGACCAGCAAGCCGAGCTTCAACGTGGGCCAGTTATAGCAGATGTTTGGACTGATCGTAAGCGCCGCTGTGTCCAACAAAAGTGCTTTGCTGATACTCTTCACAGGCAATCGTGTGTATGGCCTCGTTACTTATCCTGTCGCTGCGCGTATTTCGGCTGCCGTCGTACGAAGTCTTCCTTCGTTGTCACTAGGCGTTAGCGGTCGTCGTCGCTTACGCCCTTTAGAGACATGTCCCTTCTCAGTCGAGACTTCCCCGCATTTACCTGCTCACCTCCAGCTGCACATTTGCAGTTACGTTCGTTTTAGAGGGTGTTACCATTCTATATCGAAATGTCACTGTCAGTCGGGGCTGCTCGCGAGCCTTGATTACGAGACAGAATCACGCCGTCCGGATGACCATCTTCCCCGCCAGACCTTGGAAAGTCAAAGCCGGACAGTACGTCAACGTGTGGATTCCGTCAATCGATCCTTTTACTTCCCTGTAAAGCCATCCGTTCACCATCGCCTCGTGGAGAGACGGACAGCCGGCCTGCCTCGAGGTCTTGATAGAGCCACGGAGCGGTTTCACGCGAAGACTCCTGGATTGCGCCGATGACTATTAGGAAGACGATAAATCACGAGTGGAGCTATATAATAAATTTAAAAGGAGGGCCTTTGGCTTCGCAAGGAACTATCCAAGTCAGCCTAAACTATCCGATTTCCAGATCGCGTTTGTTAGTAGACCCCACGGCTCGACCGCTCCTGCCGGCGAGTATGGTAAAGTAGTTATAATCGCTAGCGGCTTTGGCATCGCGGCACAGTTGCCATTGTTGAAGGAGTTGATATAAGGGTCTAACCATACTGAGGTGCGGACGCGTGATATCCATTTGGTGTGGCAATTACAGAATCTCGGTTTGCCTGCCTTTTGTTCCTTTGGCACCGATATCCTCTAACTTCAGCAGGTGACGAGTACCCGGCAAACAATCTGCTTGACAGAGCGCTGAAGGAGGACACCTTGGACCATGGCTATGCGAGTGCACGAGCGTCCTCGAGGTCCACGAGGCTTAGGCTGACTAAGCCGTGCTAGATACTACGTGTCTCGATCTTCTTCGCCAATGCGTACTTAGATCCAGACCCTCAGTATTTAGGAAAGCACCAACGCGTCGCCTACCGCAGCGGAGAGATAGACCTTCCCAGCTTGCTACGTGATCAAGTCGATTCGGAAACTGGTTATAGGATGGGGAGGACTTTGATTACGGGTTCGTAAGCAATCTTTTAAGAAGAACTCCGAACTGACATCGCTTGCAGTTTCGACGAACGAGAATGTTCGCGATGAGGTGCGGGACCTGGTCAGGCCACGTCTCCAAGAGGGTACGGAATTATTAGAACTCGGCTACCAGCCCGCGGAAAGGCGACGACGTTGGTGGCCTTCCATTTGGAGGTCCAAAAGCATCCCGTAGCGATTGAGCTTATTAGATACAGTCTCTTATTAAATTAGAATTTTCGTACTGTAACACCACCAAGAACAAGATGACTGCGATCACGTGATGAACTTTGCGTCCTCCTGGACGAACCAAAGTTCATCACGTGACAACAGCTGGAGATGGAAAACAATTGAACATCAAAAGCTTCGTGCCGATGAAATAGCATCCAGAATCGCCAGCATCTTCCGCATCCATTACTGGAGCTGGGCTGCTCTACTCACTTCACAGGAATGATCTATGCATAACGCACATCCATTTCTTATGGCTCAAGCATCCATTTTTGGCTTGCAGAGCTCAGAGCAAGATATATCATAAAATGCTCCCCGGGTTTTCCCACCTTCCGCTTCATTCTCAAGCTCTCCAAAATGTCTAGCAACGGAAGGCCTATCACTCAAACCTGGGGTTATCAGGCGAGGCTCAAGAATAGCAAGGCTGATAATGAAGTAGTAACAGGGCACGTTACCCCGGATACCTCGATAACGTCGTCTCCTCCTCCGATTCCCGAGAACCGCAAAAAGACAAGTAATCCCATGAAATTACGGTTTCCCAAACCCAATCACGAGGGGAATGATGTCACAATTCCAAGAGTGCCGAAAGACGAGAAGCTTGCCAGGACGTTTCCCAATCGATCTTATCACCACCTTATGACGATTAAGCAGGCTGGACCTGCGGTCATCGGAGTCGACGACACGGATGGTCGGAAGCGAGTGGCCATTAAACGGGTGAGAAAACCCGAGGGTTCTGTCTATCAGGTGCCGCCGTCCACCTGTGATCAGATTGTCAATATTAAAGACATGTATGTCGAAAATGATGATGTTGTTTTCGTTTATGAGCAAATGGACGTGTCGTTACGGCATATGACGGGTGTTTTGCAAGATCGTCCGTTGAAGGCCTTCCAAATCGCGGTAATCTGTCGAGAGGTAAGCGTTAACGTCGATCAGTTTGAGCTTACGATGCTCATGGACGGCAGGTGGTGAGCGGCCTCCTCTATATGCACGAAGAGCTTGGTCTGGCTCATGGTGCGCTCAGTTGCAGCACGATCCTTCTTGACCTTAACGGAAGGGTGAAAATCGGTAAGTTTTAGAGTAAGACTGGGCGTGGGCGGCTGCTGATATGTCAAGCGAATGTCGGCGATTCTTTTATCGAAAAGAGACAGCTGAATCCAGATAGCGAGCGCGATGACGTTCGTAGCCTCGGAGCTATTATGATGGAGCTGATGGAGCCTACAACATACATTCTAGACACCCAGTCCACGAAGCTGAAGGACTCAGACAAGTGGAAAAATGGTCTTGGGGTAGAGGACTTTCTGGCAGCAACGCAGCACAAGTCCTTACAGGAGCTGAAACAGGTAAGATCCTTGATTGTTCTAGACCTAGGGATATATTCTGATACAAACAAGCATGACTTTCTGCCTCAAGAGCCTCTCGGAACATGCCTCGCGTCTCACGTATTTTGCGCTCTGAGAGCGGCCAGGTTAGGTGATTGGGATATCTTGTCTGTATGGTAGGGATTTCAAATGATATTGGTGAATAGACCATTTCGCAAATAATGGAATATTGCTTGAACTTGGAGTTTATTCAGCATTTTTGTCATTACATTACCGTGAAAGATCGCACCGTGAATGCATGTACCGTGAAAACAGGCACCGTGAAAAATGGCAACGTGAAAGATGGCACCGTGAAAGACGGTACCGTGAGAGCAGGCACCGTGAAAGATGGCACCGGAAAAGACGGTACCGTGAGAGCAGGCACCGTGAAAGATGGCACCGGAAAAGACTGTACCGTCAATGCAGGTAGTGTGAAAGACGGTAACACGCGGGGCTCAGGGGGGACGAGAAGTGGATGCTTAGGAGCCAAATATGGATGCTAGGGGTTATTAGATGCTTGGGAGCCAATTGTGGAGCTGGAAGGGACTTAAAAAAGCGGCAGGAAGTTCAGAAATGCATTCACATTTTTCCACCGCCTTCTCGCTCAGACCTTGCAAATCAATTGAAAAGCTTACCTACCAAATCACAGCACATAGATCATGACGACTTCCACCAAACTCCAAATGCCTGAAAGCAGATCTTCGTATAAGAGCTCCGGATACGCTCTTGAAACGCACGCGAGGTAAGCTGATTATTTTTAGCTTTTTCAATAACTCCGATTACTCTGATATCAAAGTCCTCTTTGGGACGACCGGAATCGAAATTCCTGCTCATCGAATAATTCTTGCAGATCAAAGTCCTTATATTCACAACGAACTCTTGGAAAATCTGGAGAGCAGACTTCTTCAAGTTAGCCAACCTGCTTGGAGCGCACATTCATTTTGGAGGGTCTTCCAGTACATGTATGAGAAAAGATATTCTTTGTGGCCTGCAGAAACCCTTCGTGGTATAGGTAGGTCTTCACATTGAGATGCGTCGAAAGGCACTGAAAGTACTCTCCAGAAGACGAGCCAGAGTTATTTAAACACTCAACCGTAGCTCTTATTGCACGTGATTTTCAAATGGACGACTTGGAAGCGCTCGCTCTTGAACGGTACAGGTCTCAACTACGCTGGCCAATCAGTGAGCTCATTGGCTGCATTCAAAATATGTACGAGTCTCAAAATGATCCTGCAAGACGATTAGTTATCACAGAAGCAGCGAAATCATATGTACAAACTCCAGACCTGGCAGAAGCTCTTCAGAAGGCTGCTCGGGAGGTTTTAGAATTTGCAGTCGATCTGATGGAGGCATTGAGAAATCTGTGTCAGCAACGAGAAGATTGAGAATTTCAAAATCTTGCTATGGCATAAAAGGAACAGGCGATCACATTGTCATCTTACCGGGAACATAAAATACTTCGAACGCCCAAGAGAACAGAAACCATTCTGTCCAAGTTAATACTACCAAGGGCGTCTCCTCTTGTCCCGCACGTTTGATCTTCGAGCTCGTGATTTCACCCACGAGCTTGATACAGGTCTAAGGTGGATCCTCTGCCAGCCTGGCTGTAACTTTTTGAAGACCCCAATGGCCAAATACACATCGGAGGGAGCTCGAGCACGCGGACTGGCCAGCGGAAATCTGAGCCACACGGGGCAAGAATTTTCCAGAACGGCGTCCGGCTTGTCCAAGCTTGGTCTACGCGAGCGCCCGCCAGGAACGCCGGAAATGGAGGGGGTGCCAGAATTGGAGGCTGCCAGAATTGGCGAACGGTGCCAATTCTGGAGCAAGGTAAGAATCTGAGATTTAGTTTTCCCCATACAAATGGTTTCAACATCCGATCTGCTCTGAATGTGCCTCCGTAAGTCAGAGATCCTGATTCGCATCCCTCTTCTGCGTCTGTAAAAGCGCTGATCAAATGGCCTCACTTCGATCAAGTAACGTAAACCGTGCGGCTTATAGGAAGAAGTGCCGCCAGAAATTATCCGAGCACATCTGTAAGATCCAGCTCTCCAGTAGAGAATGTTCCCTGCTGACGAAGTCTCGGAAGTGACTAAGCTCGGAATCTCGATTGAGCCCGCAGAAGTCCGGCTGATTACAAGTGCTGATGATCCCTATACCTGGCAGATACTGCCGGAGAAAGAGCACCTCTTCAAGAAATATTTGAGCAAGCATTCGATCGGAGCTTACAGAGAATTATATCGAGGAGTTGGTGTATCATTTGAAGCTGTCCTGGCACCTGAGTCAAGCATCGCTGGGGTGAGGAAAACGCTCACGGAAAGACAAGGAGTCAAAGTAGGCGTAATTTCCGTCAATCAGTCATAACTGACGAAATAAACAGAACTTTTCCAGTCCGGAAATCAATTTCACTACCGTGATTGAACAATTAAAGGCAGAAAAGCTCAGAATGACCTCTGGTCTGGTTTCATTGAAGGATGAGGTGAAAAAGGTGACAGAACTGAAGGAGCTGGCTGAAGAAGAAGCGAATCGACTGCAATTGGCAATGCAGGCAGCCGAAATGGATAAGCAGATGTTAGAGCAAACCGTGCAAAACCTGGCGGGTGTAGTAGAATTTTTGAGAATAACAACAGTAAAGTCTGTGGATGAGTTCCTGAACAGACTCAAGCTTGATCTGAACTGTACTACGAATGGATGATTCATTGGCTGGAGGGTTCCGCTATACCGTGCTAGCTATTTGTTAGATTCAATGTGAAGCTGTATTAGCTGAACGCTGGCCTTATCAATGATCAACTGCAGATTGAGCCTTGCCTGGAGACTGAGACTTGACACTAGAAAAGGGTGGTGGTGGCATCGAAGGAGAGTACCAATTCGCAGCTGGCTTTCCTGGGGGAGATCTCGCGGGCCCCTTCTTACAGGAGGCCCAAATCAGGCTTTAACACTGCTTTCCCCACCTGCCGGTCCACCAGCGGCCCTCGATCGAAGGAGAAGTCCGGTGGGAACGGGGTATTCCCCTTCTGTGGCCAATCGGGATCGGAGCCAAAAGAGAATCGGCGGTGGTACAAGCCTCCCCTCAACATATGCAGGGATAGAATCTGCAAAGATGGCCAGAGATGCGGAGGCCGACACATGAGAGGCATTCAATGCCTGATTTTCCTCACAGGGTACCGTGCTGGCAGTATCTATGGAAATCTTGGAAGCGGCTGCATCTGGCCTGGCTCCACTGTCCATGAGGGAGCCATGAACAGGAGACGGGGACGCGTGAGAACAGCGAAGACATACTCACACTCCCGAATTACTCCTAAATGGTTTAAATGAGGCCTGTGAGTCGTGCTAAACCATCCGGCGGCATTGTGCAGCGGCTTCACTAATCTTATTCCGTCCAATTTGGACTCGGTCTTTCGAGAGCAATTCATTTCTTACTTGTTAAGCCCCGCCCTGTACAATTCTTATTCGCCAAAGTGATTCAAGCTTGATATTGTGCATACATATGAAATTGACAGTGACGTCCACCTTCCCCGCTCAGCGATGACTAAGCATTCTCGGATAACTATCCTAGGCACAAACTCCTGGGAGCTTGGTCGCCCCTGTTTCCATATCCACCGTCTATACTGTAATTTCAAAAGATAGGCGCCACAGAGTTGGGACATGTTCGCCAGAGATGTCGCCAGGACATCGTAATATCCACCTGACATCACCCCGGCTTCTCAAAACGTTTCTCAATCCCCTCCAGCCCTTCCGCCTCCTTCGAGAAGAGTTTCATGGTCTCCGGGTCCGCTATGTCTCGGATTGGACAGTATTCAACCAACTCGTGGTGGCGAGTGCTGTCTATGTATTCTTCACAAATCTTTTGCCGGGGATAACATTCGCCAGTGATCTGTATGTGCTGACGGGCAAGAGCTGGGGGACCATTGAAGTGGTTTTCAGTACGGGTCTGTGTGGGGTGATCTTTACTTTGTGAGTACTAAAATTCTGTGTGTTTGAATTTGATTGTAGAAAAGAACGGTTGCGTTAGGGATTCCCCATGGCTCATGATTAGAAACGTTGGATGCAAACGATATGGCTGTCCTCGATGCAATGGAGGGAATGTAGGGAACGAAGAAAAGACAAACCATCTTCGTTGCAAAACGGAAAGTGCAGGCTGGTATCCTAATGCAATTGAATATACGCAAAGCGGTAGACACACATTGGAGTGTGGCATTTTCATGAGGTTTGAGATTTGAATTAGTCTTTCGCGGATTTACTGTGAATAAGCAGCAGCAGCATCTACTCATGTTGGGCAATTGAAGTAATCCCAGCTTACAATCAGCACCACAGATTTTCCGCGCAGCCTCTCACGATCCTGGGAGTGACGGGGCCTTTCTCCGTCCTTGCCGAAAACATCTACACATTATGTGTCACCTCGTTCAACGTAAGCCAATCCCATTTCCCCAACCTTTCTCCCCAGACCCATCAATAGATCAACCAGATCCCATTCCTCCCCTTCATGGCCTGGACCCTCATCCACAGCTGCTGGCTCCATTATATCCTCGCCATCCTCAATGCCCACGACTGGACAATGCGCTACGTGACAACTTTCAACACAGAAATCTTCTCCCTCCTAAATTCTATTATCTACTTCCACAAAGCCATCCAGGAGCTCCAACGTGCCCACGATGCCCTTTCCTTCGCCGCCTTCCTCTATGCCATCATTGGCGCCATTGGCACTATGCTCGTCGCTATATTCCTCTCCACGGCGGAGAAATGGGCACGGCTGTTCCATCGCTACATCCGTATGGATCTCGCTGAGTATGCGGCTGCCATCAGTATCATCATCTTCATTGGGATGCCGCATGTGGGTGAGCTGGCTTCACTCGATAAGCAAACATTGCAGGTCAGCAGCCAAGCCTTCCGGCCCAGCGATCCTGGAAGAGATACCTTCCTGGTGCATTTCTGGCATCTACCCACCGGATGGGTCTTCGCGGCTATCGTTCCCGGGATGATCATCACGGTCCTCTTCTTCTTCGACCATGAAGTCAGCAGCATCATCTGCACCATCGATCGCTACGGCACTAAGAAGCGTGGGGGGTTTGCGTGGGATATCGTGCTTCTGGGAACCACGACTGCTCTGTGCGGTATACTAGGCATACCGCCAGCGAATGGCCTCCTCCCACAAGCTCCACTGCACTCCGAGAGTCTGCTGCATACCGAGAAAGAGGAAGTCGCTGTCTCTGTAGCTGACAAGGAGAAGGTCGAAATTAAAGAAGTGAGAAGGGTCTACGAGCAGCGCTGGAGCGCCTTCCTCCAGGCAGCCGGGATCTTGACATTCATCAGTCCGCCTCTTCAGCTGGTACTGGGGCTGACGCCGACAAGTGTGTTGGCAGGTTTATTTTTGTTTATGGGGGAGCAGAGCCTGGCTGTGAAGTATGTCCTTCTTTTCTCCCTGCCTAGCTACATCACTTTTGCTGTGCAGTGGACGGCTGATGGAGTTCATTAGTCCGATTCTTTACCGTACATTCTATCTCCTCACCCCACCCTCCGAACTCCCACCCCTCCCCGCCGACGTCCGTGGCTGGATTGGCGTCCACATTTACACCATGACCCAGATAATTGCGACAGCAGTGATCTTCATCGTAACATTGACGAAAGGGGCGCCCGCGTTTCCAATCATCATCATAGCGTTCGTGCCCATCCGACTACTTCTAATGAATAGACTGTGGGCCAGATCCACCCTAAGATTCGTTGACGCTTGGGCTTGTCGACCGGGAAGGCCCGAAGACGAAGAGGAAGGTGGAGGAGGAGCAGCCGGAGATGGTGAGGGCAAAAGGAATCAGAATAACGACAACAGAGAGCTTAACGAGAAAGTGAAGGAGGCTGTGTAAACAACAGCGACTGGCCTAAGATCAAAAAAACCTCCTGGCCTACCAATTCTCCTTCCCCAGTCCCCTGCCGCCGCCTTCGTATCTCATCTTGACCTGCAACGTGCACCTATTGGCACCGGGACCAGAGTCGGTTGTCTGTTGCAAGCGGCGATGGATGGGTTCTGTGGTTGTTTGACCACATTTAGTACATGGGAGGTGGAACTGAAAGGTTTGAGGACCAGGCATGCGTATAGTTATGAAGTGGTGAGCGGGGGTACGGGATTGGGCCTGATGGTTGTCGTCATCGGAAGTCTGCGCCCGCCCATTTGTGCCCTTTTCTCGTAGTCTCCAACCACTTCCAAACATCTTCAGCTTCGCCGAAAGGTAGGCTAAAAGTCGGAGACTCTGCAGAATCCCTGGGGAAGGCATCCCAACAGACCAAATGTCGGAGCAATCTGCAGTCCTTGTTTGAAAGCTGCATGTGTCTTTGCTAAAAGTCGGAGTTTCTGGAGCGGCCACTATTTAAACGATTCTATCGCACTAAAGGTCGAAAACATGTAAAAACTCACGATGGAGTGTTAGGATATGCGTGGAAGTCCTGCAGCGAACGCGCCTAGCCAGGCTAAAAGTCGGAGAAAATCCATTTGTGGCAACGGAGGCTTTCCCCGAGGACTTCAATGTTGATAAGGTCTATGCCACTATTGCTTAGTATATAGCGGCCTCAGGCAGCGGCTTTCGGCCCGCAATGAGACGAGCTAGCAGGCGCCTGACATCGCGACTAAAAAGCATCGAGCAAGATCCTCTCCGTCCGCAAAGTCATCTCCCATCAAAACAGGCAACGGCACATTCTTGAATCCTTGTGACGCGTCCGACGAAGCCTCTTTCGATTCCCTTCTCGGAATACGATCAGCTCTACAGAGATCCTACGACTTCTCAACCATTGGGCTCTCAAACCCTTCCCGGACATCCGCGAGTAGCCCTGCAGGATGCCGCGCGACTTCGCGATTCTCTCCTTCGAGAGCTGTGGGCTACCGATCTGGAGCGTATGGCCCCGCATCTGTGGATAATGTCGACGCAGTGCAGCAACAACGTCTCCCCTCTACATCGGCAGAAAGTAAACGGGCGAGAGGTCATTGTGACGGAAGACCCACGATTACATCTAGTATGAATCTATGACCGAGTCTTTATCAAGCCATTACCGCAATACCTTCTTTCGTATACCTTCTGGTCGGATACTATATCAAACGAAAGATCTGTTCTGCGGAGAAGCACTCGGGAAGAGCAGCAGACGTGTTCAAACAATACGCATGTGGGCCTTGGTGCTTTCATTATAATCAGGACCCATCTATCATCGTTATTTTCATCAACCCATCCTATCCACCAATTGTATCTCTACGTCTGTCAATCATAGACATCTTGTGATGTTCTGGGAGTGTCTTGCTTGCAGGCCTGAGCATGGAAAGAACACCGAAATACGATTCGGATGTATCTGTCAAAACGATCGAGCAGGACACTCTTTGGGATCTTGATTTTACCAATGCAGAGCCTTTCGTCACTTTGAAGTTTCCTGGATGCCCTTCGCAAAGCATTCAGCTTTCGCCCTCGAATAATGGCAACTGGAAAGCTAGTCGTCGAATTGAGGTTGAGCCTACCCGAGATCTGCATATGTGCGCCGCAGCTTTCTGGAAATACTCCCACGACTTCCCTTTCATAGTCGACTTTTGGCTAATAGAGGTCGGTCATCGAATCTGTCTTTTAATCAACAGCAACTGACTCACTGCAGCTGGGACCTCGAGCGACTGCAGAGTATCGAGGTTCGCGTCCCGCTCGCGCCGGTCCGAAGAACCACTCCCTCCTCGATCCCTTTTTCGTGGCTTTTTGGCATCGTGATGTTACCAGGACCGAGAGGTGGAAATGTACATCGATATTAAGAGAATCAAAGGAAATCCCGAGCATTGCTGGACAAATGGAGGCCCTGCGCAGTGCTGTGTCATCTCCACCACTCCGAGACGCCAGAGACTGGTTTGTCGATCCTCACCACGAGACTGAATGCTTGCCGGCTACGAGCTCTTCAACTCAGTTGTGGGTCTCCAACAGCCAACGCCAAACTCACTGAGATCACCAGTGACCCACCAGAGCAGCCGCAGATAGAACTTGCAACCTCCCCCTCGCCAAACGACGATGAACGGCATCCATGTTTCAGTGGGGGATCGTTGGAGCTGAGATAATTGCCCTTGACGGTACGAATCCTCGACACGAGGTTGGGCGTTCTATGAAGATCGAGTGCCCTGGGCTAAAGTGTTCAGGTACTTGTCATGGTCAGGGTACTCGGGCGGGTAGAATTCGACCGCGAAGGAGACAATACTTAGAACTTTTCAAACGTAGCACTCGGCCGAATTCATCAGATTGAGAAGGCTGAGATTGTAGATTCCCTTCCAGCACATACCCACTGCCCGTACCACCCTGCACTAGCCCCCAGGCTTCGTACACGTAGCTGATCCGGTGTGTGTGAAGGTCCGCTCGATGCTCGCGCGAGACAATATATTGTAGCTAATAGAAACGCAATCTCCTAGTGTAACTTTACTCAACCAATGTATTTTCTGCTAGTGTAGGCTTGGAAACCAGCATATCAGAATCCCTTAGCCTCAGAAGTATAGCGTACTGACGGCTGTGAATATATCAACGGCCGCTCCCAGGACCCCCACGATACAGATTAATTTATGTTAGGTTCCACCACCGCCACCGAGCTGTTCGAACGCAAGCCAAGACGGAAACAGAGAATTTATCTCTCTCTTAGCTTGCGTTTGCGCGGATTTTACCTTCCTTCCACCAGCTCTGATTTACAAAGGCGAATCAGGGTATTTACAGGACAGTTTGTTTGATGATTTACAAGAAGGAGAACGAGCGTACTTTTCAACATCACCAAATGGATGGAGCAACAATGAGTTGGGCGCAAATTGGCTGATTAACGTTTTCGATCGCCATACAAGAGCTAAAGCAGGGAACAGGCGTCGTTTACTCATAGTAGACGGCCATAGCAGTCACTTGAATATGAATTTCATCAATCTCTGCGATGAAAAAACGTATTCTAGTACTGATTTTGCCACCGCATTCAACGCATCGTTTACAGCCTTTGGACGTCTCGCTTTTCTCCCTTTTAGCAAGGTACTATACTAATGGACTGAACACACTTATTAGTACTAGTCTAGGCTATACTAATATGTGTAAACGGACCTTTTGGCGAGTCTTCTGGCCTGCTTGGAACCAGGCTTTTTCAACTACCAATATTGCTTCCGCCTGGGCCAAAACAGGCCTTTTCCCTCTCGATCCTAAGGTTGTTCTATCAGTTATCGCTAAGCCAACAATACCTATCATTGAACAGAGAATCAAAACACCAATTACATGGCGCACAGTACGCTGTTTTCAAAAAAGCTTCAAACATTCTCCGACAGCCGCTAAAGTGGAGAAATTACTCAAAGCGAATGAACTCCTTGCTGCTCAACATTCCATCGATCAGCATATACACCGAGGACTTGAAGAAGCGCTTAAACTAGAAAAGCGTAATCGCAAGAAGGGGACGAAGCTTAATCTGCTTGGAGAAGAAGCATGTGGTGCTCAATTCTTTAGCTTGGGACGCGTGCAAGCTGCTAGAGATTGGCATACAATCAAAGAGGTAGATAAGCAACTGGAGTTGGATGAAAAAGCAAAAAAAAAAGGCTTCCGCTTTATCTGCAAAGCTTCAAAAGCAAGCAGAGAAGGCAAAGAGAGCTGCTGAGATGTCAGAAAAACGACAATTAGCTATAAAGGAGAAGCTCCGGAAAGCGACGGAGAAGCAAGCTCTTCGAGAGCTGAAGTCGAAAGTTGCGCATTCCAGAAAGGCCCCCCGAAAGCTTCAAGGAGTATCTACATTATCGAAGACTCCTAAAAAGCGTAATATCTCCGCGATATTAGAAGCTGATAATGTGGTGCCTGCAAAAAGACAAAAGGTAGTGGTTTCTACTACTGTGAAAGGCAGGGCAGTATTACGCCCACAACGCTTTGATTCATAAGCTTCTTTTGCTCAAATGTTGCTCGCCTACATGTATTCTAGCTCCGCTCTCAATATTTGACTTTAAGTATCAAAATTGATAGAACGGTAATGGTTTTAGTGCTAAAATGCGTCGTCGGGCCGGGTGCATCGCCGAGCCGGGAGATCTTCTAGCGCGCCAAGGCTGAAAGCCCCGGCGTTGACGGCTTGTGGTCAATTTCCAACACCCAAGCCCCTAATTTTAAGCGCATCCGGCAGCATGCATTAGCGTGTGCGCTCCTCTGCCTCCCGCAAAAGGTCGCCCCACCTCCACGGCTCAGACAATTTCTATCGGACCAAGGTATTTAATCATCAGGGACAGCTTTTGCAACGCGGCCAGAGCTTGATCGAAAGCCACTCCTTGTACGCATTTCTTCTACTCGACGCTACATCCAACCTTGGGTTTACTATACCGTTGCTACAATCGATAGCGATCAGATTCCGGCTTGTGAGGTTGATATGGATTGCAAGTACTCAGTCGGACATTTCAGATACTGATTCGCACATGGCTCCCTCAAATTGGCGACGCGGAGGCGAACGTCGAGATGTATGTCGATTCTTCCAGCGGGGCCAGTGCCGAAACGGCAATGGCTGCAGATTTTCGCACATTGGCTCCCATGATGACAACAAGCCACCAGTACGGTCCCCAACACTGAAGATGGAGAATCTTGACGTTGAGAACCAAGCAAAGGCAGATTACATGCATTGGAAAAGAATAGTTCGATCTCCCCCAATGGGATCTGATGTCGACATGATGGATGACCTTTGGAGTAGTGCTCTCAGCATCCTAAACCATGGTGACAAGAACTCCAAGCAAAGGTTGCCACAGGACCTCGTTGACGACGAGGGCACATGTGGACTTGAGCATGTTCGTGAAGTATTGACGATGGATGTACACACTCTCAGGCTGGCAAACCTCACCAATCTGATCGGGACGTTCCTCATTGTCATCACCCACAGGGCTCTACTAGACTGCCTTTCGGTAGACTCGTATGTGGGAGATCTGTACAGCTTCATTAGCGGCAGCGGCGGCACCAGAGCCATACCGTTCTTTCAGCAAGTCTGCACTTCTCTCATAAAAGAGCCCTCTTCCGCATCAACCGCGGCTGGAGCCTTTGAGGATCTCGTCCTCTCACTTGCTACAGCTCTCCGCGAAACCTTGAGGCGGAATGCACGAGCGCTTTTCAACGACCAGCTTCCCGATTTGATTGAACTTCTACAAAATGTCCTCCATACTGCAAAGCTAGACAGCGGGTCAGCGGCTTACAGTATGGCAAGTCGCCGGCTCGATGACGTCCGACGATTGTCAGATCGTTCAAAGTCTCTCTTGACTCGTGAGGGCACGGGCGGTGATGGTGGTGGCTCAAAACCTGTTGCGACCAGTACTTATCCACGGGACATAGATCTACCGGATGGCCGGCATGACAATGATAAGAGAGATATCACGGAGTTGAAAATAATACCAAGCGAAGGGGAAATGCGATATGAGGGGGCTGAATATTTGCCATCAACAAGCTTGGCCAATCCACATTTTCAAGGTGGAGTTGAGGGTCTTCTCGATACACAATTCCGACTTCTTCGCCATGGCATGTTCGGAGAGATCAAGAACGCCTTGGGCGGATTACTCAGAGCATGTGACGAAAGCCTAGACTTTAAGAAGAGCGCAGCACTATGTTTGACTGACTTACGGGCATATCATTATCATGACATCCACGTGAGTTACGTCCTATTCGACAGAAGACGCGGCATGGAGTTCAGTTTGTCCTTTCCCCAGCCCAGTCACATGCAAAGAAAAAGCGGTTCAGAACGTCAGAGATGGTGGGAAGAGACCAAGCGGTTAGAGGAAGGATCCCTTCTATCTCTGCTTTTCTTTGAAGACGGAAAATGCTCAACGATCTTTTTGACAGTCGCACAAAAGAAGGCCAGCGCGAGGGAACCGCACAGTCTGGCCTCGGGCGATTTTGCATGTATTACAGCGCGATTAGCCTTTGGTAAGGATCAGGATCAGCTAAAGCAGCTGTTGCGCCTCAGCTTGGAGCACAAGAATTCCCAAGGCAACTTGCTCGTTGAGTTTCCCGGTGTTCTGCCCGCAACTTTCGTTCCAATCCTCGAGAACCTTCAACAAATGCAGGAGTCAAGCGATCTACCGTTCTACAAATGGATCGTGTCGGACTGTATCATTGACCGCGATATGACCGACGCCTCTCCCTTCAAAGTCCCTCCACCCCTTTACGCTCGGTCTCAAGCCTTTCATTTTGACTTAGAGCCTATCCTCACCGATATTGACGAACCCTTGATTTTGACCCCTACCAATACCGAAGACACCGAAATGACTCAGAGGCTAGCGGAACGAACTTCCTTGGATAGAGGACAGTGTGAAGCTCTAATCGCCGCTCTCACCAGAGAATTTGCGCTGATTCAAGGGCCACCCGGCACAGGAAAGTCATACCTTGGGATTCAATTGATGCGCGTCTTGCTACACAACTGTCAGCGTGCAGCTCTTGGTCCCGTCCTTGTTGTGTTAGTGGGTCTACGTTGGTATTCTCCTTCCAAGCTAACGTCTATCACTAGATGTTACACGAACCATGCGCTCGACCAGTTTCTTGAACACCTTATGGAGATCGGTATTCAAAAGATCATTCGAATTGGGGGTCAGAGCAAGTCCACTCTACTGGAGGGCCAAAACTTGCGACTGGTATCACAAGAGGAAGTAAGGACAGGCGATGAAAGATATCGGTTGGGACGGTCTATCGGGGAAACGGAAGACCACGAGAAATTGATCAGGTCCCGGCTAGGTGCGCTTCACAGAGGCAACCCCGACTGGAAAAGTTTTGGACCTTATCTAGCTAAATCTTTTCCGCGCGTCTACCCCCAATTCTCTCGATTTGATAAAGACGGATTCGAGCTAGCTGGCCGTACCCACCCCTTCGACCTTTGGACGGCTGGCAAAGGCAAGGCCGTCGCGAAACATGAAAACTCAGCGGGAGACATGAACCAAATCTTGTGGAAAGCAAATTTGAATGTTTTCGACCTGTCAATGGTCGACAGGGAGACATTACTGAGCTATTGGGCTGGGCATCGAATAGACTGCTTAGTGAAGGATGTCTGTGACCTAAAACAGGAATACGATGAGTCAAGGCAAACCTCAACAGATATCTACGACGAGTTCGACCGGCGAGCTCTAGAGACCGCGGAGGTCATTGGCGTCACGACAACTGGTCTTGCAAAGCGAATCTCTGTTCTCCGTCATGTCAGTGTGAAAGTGGTGATCTGCGAGGAAGCTGGTGAGGTGTTGGAGGCCCACATGCTTTCTGCACTGATACCAAGCGCTCAACACCTCATTCAAATCGGTGACCACTAGCAGCTTCGTCCTCAAATCAACAACCACAACCTGTCCCTGGAAAACCCGCTGGGCCGAATTCATCAGCTCGACCGCAGCCAGTTTGAGCGACTCTCCGTCGGTGAGCGTGGCAGACCTCCGTTTCCCATTTCTCAACTCAATGTCCAGCGCCGTATGCGACCTGATATATCAGCCCTCATCCGGAATACCCAATATCCTCGCCTCGAGGATCATGCCAGCGTTCGAGATCTCCCAAACGTGATCGGCATGCGGAATAACATCTTCTGGCTCGATCACAAGAGGACCGAGGAGAGTATGAGGCCAGACACAGTCCAGAAATCGAAAAGCAATGATTGGGAGGTTGATATGACTCATGCTCTTGTTCGCCACATAGTCCGTCAAGGTATATATAACAGCAGAGACATCGCCGTGCTCACGCCCTACACTGGCCAGCTTCAAAAGTTACGCGCCAAAATGAGCCACGATTTCGAGATCGTCCTAAGCGAGCAAGACCATGACAAGCTCGCCAAAGATGGCTTCACAAGCGAAGGCATCCACACCGAATCCAAGTTCAAGCTATCCGAGAGCGGCGAAGCGTTCCTCGAAAAGAAGACCCTCAACAACCTCCTCCGCATCGCCACTGTCGACAACTTTCAGGGCGAAGAGGCCAAAATCGTTCTCGTTTCTCTCGTTCGCAGCAACGATCGAAACCGTGTCGGCTTCCTGCGGACGGAGAATCGCATCAACGTCCTCCTCAGCCGCGCCCAGTACGGCATGTACCTCATCGGCAATGCGGACACCTACGCCAACATTCCCATGTGGGCCGCCGTGCTCGGCATGCTGCGCCTCCAAGATTCCGTCGGCCCGGCCTTCGCTCTTTGCTGCCCTCGTCACCCCGAGACCGAGATTCAGGTCGCGCAGCCGGAGGAGTTTGCGACACACAGCCCCGAAGGAGGGTGCAGGCTCGCTTGCGACAGGCGCCTGGATGCGTGCGGGCACAGGTGCATGGCGAAGTGTCATTCTGAGACTATGCACCGCATTTTCTCGTGTCCACAGCCATGCCAACGCTTGCACGTACCTTGCACGCACCGCTGTCGGAGATTATGCGGTGAGAAGTGCGGACCTTGCCTGAAACCCGTGAGCGGGATAGAGCTTCCATGTGGGCATGTTCAGGATGATATCCTTTGCTTCCAAAGCCTGGAACCGGGAAAGATCACGTGCTCGGTTGATGTTGAGAAGATTGTGCCAAGATGTGGTCATAGAGTTCCCGTCCCTTGTTTTCGAGACGTGACATCCACGGACTTCAGCTGTCCAGCCCCTTGCGGAGCTGTGCTGAAATGTGGCCACCGATGCAGCGGAACGTGCGGTCAGTGTCGTCGTGTGAGAGACTTGGAGAAGGGGACGGCAGAACATATCCTTTGCACCACGCTATGTGGACGGCCGCATAACACTTGCAGTCATACTTGTGTGCAGTTTTGTCATGATGGGACAGAGTGTGGCATTTGCAGGCTTCCTTGTGAGGTATGGTCCCTCGACCATTCGCTCAAGATAATGTATCAAGAGGAATGTGCATTTCGTGATGTTCACGTGCTGATTTACATACAGGTTCGCTGCAAGCACTCCCACTGCAGCAAACCCTGCCACGAGCCTTGCGCTCCCTGCATTCATGACTGCGCCTGGCAGTGCGAGCACCAGGGTCGGTGCTGCATGCCCTGTTCTGCGCCCTGTAATCGCCTGCCTTGTTCTCACCGATGTTCCCTGGTTCTTGATTGCGGCCATCAGTGCCCCAGCCTCTGTGGTGAGGACTGCCCCACTGGCTTCTGTCAGATATGCTGCTCCGACGGCAGAAAGGACCAACGCGTTGACATGCTGGAATTCAAATCATACAGCGAAATTGACCTTGATGAAACCCCAATCGTTGTCCTAAGCTGTGGGCATTTCTTCACAGCCGAGACACTTGACGGCCACATGCAGATGAGTGAGGTCTATGAGTACCTCCCCGCAACTGGCGAGTACACAGCTCTCCGCAAAAATATAGAATCACTGGCGCCAGCGCCACCTCGGTGTCCAGATTGCAAGCGAACGGTTCGCCAATTCGCGACACAGCGCTATAATCGCGCCATCAATCGCGCTGTCATTGATGAGATGTCGAAGCGTTTTCTTGTGAGCGGGAGTGAAAGGATTCGAAGCCTTGACGCGGACATTGACGAGATAGAGGAAGGTCTTCAGAAGGCGAGGCACCAGGTCGTGACTCCTGATCAAGGTCAGAGCAACCGCGGCGTTCGTCCTTTCTTCGCCAGGCTTCGAGAGATGGAAAAAAGGGCTCGCAAGATGTGTACGTGCATAGAAACTTTCTTGGAACAGGTTGCAGATCACTGCCAGCCAGCGCGCAAACTGCATGACGCAACCATCAACGCCATGCAAAGCGCAGAAGCTTTCAATGTGACGATAATGCAGCTGTCGATAGACAGCAAGCCCCCGGCTCCAGCACCTCACGACCGCCGAATAGTCTTCGGTGCCCGGGCGCTGCACATCAAAGCCTTGTTTGTGTCTTTGGCGCACCGTCTCAGTCTGGTCCGCGAAATGAGCTCCGCCACCTTGGATCTCGCCTCTGAACCACCAGTGCCAGATGTGCAACTCGCGAATGACTTCTTCGCCACCTGTGATAGCTTCATTGCTGAGTGTGGCATCGAAAAATTACCCAAACTAGATGTTGAAGCTCGGCTCTTCTACGGTCGCGCCGTGAGGCTCTACAATAGTTCTACGGTTGGGAGAGAGGATGGTGAAACGAGAGTAGGCGAATACGTCAACGCAGCAAATTTTTTTATTGAGGGTGCCATCGAATTATGTAGGCAGCCCTTCCATAACGTCGATGAACTCCGCACTGCAGCAGAGGAGGTGCAGCGGGCTTTGGGAAAAGAGTGGTATGAGCCCGTCAGCGCGCAGGAGCTCGAAGCAGTGAAGAGCGCGATGGTCAGCGGCTCGCACGGCTTAGCGACGCACTCGGGCCATTGGTATAACTGCCGCAACGGCCATCCTGTGAGTTTGTTCCCTTTCTGCTGTGGATATGAACTTGAGGCATGTACTAATCGTGCTACTTGAAGTTTGCTATCGGCGAGTGTGGTATGCCAATGGAAGAAGCGCGCTGTCCGGAGTGTGGCGAGCCGGTTGGTGGGCGTTCGCATCAGTCGGTAGAAGGCGTGACGAGGGCGATGTACATGGAGTAAAAATCCCGGATTGGACCCGTCCTATAGCTTTTTACTAAATCGTCGTAATCATTATTTTAACTACCAAAAATAATACGTCGATGCGTGCGACTATGAATAAGGCGTCGGATTACTTTTTTGCCCTACGACACACGCTTTTGAACGTCTCGGCTAATCCCGGAACATCGACCACTCTTGTAATTGCCTCACCAGCAATACCCGCAACTTGGATACCACCCACAGCCGCTCCGCCCATGGCCGCACTCTGACACCAAGCGAAGAGGCTGCCAGCCTCGACAGCTCCAATCGACGCTTGCCAAGCTGCAGCAGCAGAGCCGGCAGCTGGTCCCGCCGCAGTGAATCCAACGACGCCAAGTACTGGCACCGCTAAGAAAGATACAGCAGAAAGAGTAAGGGCCACTACTTGAATGCCAGTGCGGACTGGATGGGCTTGAGCGTAATTTCTGATCGCTTGTAAAACGTTGACATCTTGTGCTTATACTACAAGAAATCAGTAACTATTGATTGATGTTAATGCAATAACGTACCTTGTTTGCTCAACTCCTGCGAGAACTCCTCACTCCAACCCGAGTAAATAACCAAGGAGTTGGGCAAAGAAATAGCGTCATCAGGAAAAACTGCATTGCTGAAGCGATGTTGCACCTCATCGTCGGACAGTTCCTCAAAGGGTTTTGTGCCAGATAAGATCTCGTAAAGAAGGCTAGCCATTACAAACCTCTCGACTCTTTTGACCTTTTCGTGTTGATCAAATTCACGTAGGGTGCCTGGCGGTATCTGGAAACGGGCGGGATAGATCTCACCTTCTGGTGCTGACAGTGGGGCTGACGGTGGGAGGGACTCGACAGAGCCGTCTAATCTGGCAATGAAATCCCATGGCCGGATGCAGTCCTGGATGACTCCAAAACACTTCACTACCTCACGCGCCCACTGTGTCCGTATCTCGATTCCTACCTCATGGCAGTCCTTTAGATCGGAGACGGTAGAATTTTCTGGCTGTCCAGTGCCTGCATCGTAAGTCTCACCCTTTTCCACCCGAATTCGACAGGTAAGCTGTGCAGGTGCCATCTCCCCTGTAAATCTCCTCCAGCTTGTAAATGGCTCAGATGCCGTGGTCAGTCGCCATGAGTGCAAGATGGTGCACGACGTAGAATGCCTCGGAGCGGGGTAAATGCAGAGCCGTTCCGGGACTAGTCAGACTTGTGAACCCCAAAACCTAGACCACAAGTATGAATAGTCGCCTTGATTTCGCATTCTGGAAGCCGGAAGGAGCAGGTTGCCTTCTGATGGCCAGACTCTCCCAATCGAGATACCCAACGTCCAATTGGGGCAGCTTGGGTTGGTTTGCCTGCTACGCATCTTGATAAGATGGCTCTGAGAGCGATGCTTGATATCAGAGAGGAGAATGCCATTTTCGAAGAAGGACTGCCTGTATATGCCATTCTGAATACAACAAGAACACATGAATGAACCGGATGATATGATTCCAAAGGAATCAAACACACAACAGGGACTTATAGGGTTTCAGCTATGACCAGTTCTGGCTCCCTGCTCCAGTTCTGGCTCCCTGCTCCAGTCCTCCCTGCTTCAACTCAGGAACCTTGCCCTTCAATTCTCCCGCTTCGATTTGGCACAGCGCATGGTCTGATTCCGCCTCTCCTAGGAAGTTTGTCCCAGGAGAATTATCCTGGGCAAAGAGGCATCCAGGATGAGCCGGTACTGGGTCAAGCGGTGTTAATGATCCTGGGAGAATCAGCTCAGGACAGATCTCCTAGGACAGATGGCAGTGCAATCAGCCAATTCTGGCACCCAGCTCCAATTCTGATCCCCTTATAAATGAGCCAGTATTGGATCATTTTGATTCAAGGTATTTAAAGCTCTTGGAACGATGGACTTAGGACTTTCCCTAGGGAACACGGTGCAGTCGGCGAGCTCTTATTCACCATCAGGAGGAACAATCCAGAAGCCTTACATTCCCTTCTACCCTAACGCTCATCAATCTATGTCAACATGGAAGAGTACGCGAACGAAGCGAAACCCTCTGACGGTGAGGTCTATAGGAAGATACGCAACTATAGGTTCCAGAAGTAGTCCAGTTTGGAAATGCGATGGTGGACTCTTCTCTCCACACACAGAGCCAGAAATTTGAAACAACTATACCGGCACAGGGAGTTCACCCTTGCCTTTGATGCTTTCTTGGAGATACCTGCGCTTTTGACCGGGATGAGAATCAGTACCCTACATAAGATGTTCGCGATAAGATGCGATGAGGTAAACTTTCCGTCGCCGAACGAATAAATGCGCTCATTAGTTGCCAGGAAATCATACGTTATCTTCGTTACACTAAGCAATTCTGGTCTGATCTTCTTCAGCAAGACAAGACCGTGATGGCCAAGGTGGACTAAGCTACCGTGGAAGCGTTGCAGCTCACCGCGCCATGGGCATCGACACTAGATGCCAATATTCTACGTGGTAAAATGCTGGGTGGGGAAATCTTTTGCACTTTTAGCCAACAAGAACGCGAGGAGATCTGGATTAGGCTATAGTCCTTCAAAAGTCTGGTTCCTTCTCTGTTCGAATTGTTTGAGAATGTCAAATGCCTTGAGGCATGGGCCGAATGTTCAAAATGGCTGGTATGCCTAGGCCCGCGAGAAACGCTCTCCACGGCAATGAATAAGATATATACCGGGATAGATCAGAGCGTAGACTCGGCACTAGTTTAGGAAAATGAGACTACGTTCGAGTCTGTGCCAGTAAACTCCGCTCGTTGAATTGACCTAGGATATCGACAATTATGCGCCTTCGCTATGCGCTACCACCGCGAAATCCCGAAAAAGCCCAGCGGGAAGGACCTTTTGGTAAAGCCAAGGGCTATGCTAGATATAACGAGGTTGCGCGAGATGGCTGATCTAGCTAATTATTTGGAATTTGAGTCGTCCGAGATCACCGCCTTAAAGCAGTTTCTAAAGTCAGCAGACCCACCGATAATAGGAGGAAACGAAACGCCTACGATCGTTACGGATGGTCTAGGGGAAATTAGAAAAGACAGATGCGGAATGCCGCATGCTCAAAATTACGAAGAAGATCGCAAATTTCTGTTTATCAATCATTTACATGACAACAGGTATGAACAATCCGAGGGGATCACGTCCTATTTCAGGCTAAGATCCACGTACTTGAAGTTCTATAGGATGCCGGACGACTCCAATTCACAACAGAATCTCATTACAGCGACAGGAGAACTATTATCCCCGGCTTTCCGTCTGACTCAATCGGCTTGTTCGCCAAGAGAAGACCCAACACGAGGTTCTGAGTATATGGAGGTTGACGGGGAACAAACAGAAGACAAAATGATGCAGGATGGAGAGGGAGAGGGAGAGGAGCAAGGACCTCCGTTCCAAGCAGAAGATGCTCTTGCACAAGAAACAACGATGCAAGCCGGTATCAAAGCCATAGGGCCAAGCCGTATTTAAAGCTCCTGGGAGGATGGACTCGGGAGATCGCTCCCAGGATACAGGGCGGCAGTTAGCGAATCCTCGAACTCCACATCCTGTGATCCTACGCTATCCCAGCCAGAACCTCCTGGGAGTCGTGTGTCCCGTCAACATTCTGACTGACTCAATTGGTGTTTCTGATCCCCTAGAGATCCTCTCAAGAGTATTATCCCGGGAAGAGATACGTAGTTTTTCGCCCGAAGATCTGGACTTACATCGCTACGAGCCAAATTGCCATCCAAACGCGCCGGCTCCGCCACTACAAGACCCGTCAGGTGATAGAGCTTTCCATGAAACTGAGCACTTCACTGGCAAAGACGAGGGGTGACTCCTTCCCGGTTCGCATGGCGGACCAGAAATTTTAACACGTACACTTTCAAGTACTGTAAGCCATCACTGGCTAAGTGAAAACATTCCTACTTGTATGTACAGTCTACATTAGGGATGAATGGGATAATCGGACGCTGGAGCCAACAATTCCAGTGGTTCATGCTTCTTCAATGTACCCATTCATACTTCTCAGGCGTACATCGCCGCTCTTTTCCTACGAAGATATTCGCCCGCATTGATAGGCTTCCACCTCTGTGCTTGGTCTCCGTAGCAGCACGGAAGAGCTTCGATGACTGTCGCCGGGTCAGGAGCACTAAAATAAGCAATACTGTATCTTTCGGGAATCGCTTCCACATTACCACTGGCTCTTTCAGCAGTATCGTTGCATTTTGAATCCTGTAAGCCCTGTTCCTTCCAAGCGGGAGGCTCTGAAACCCTATGAACGGTATTTTTCCAGCGGCCATTGCTCCACCTCATAAGCAAGTACCCCACGTTGACTAAAATTGTCCCTGGTTCTGGATCAATATGTACAAACCTCCCGTTTCTTTCGACCCTAGCACTTATCTCACTACTCGTGGAGCTCGTATCTGCTATTTCGAGGCCACCAACCGCGTCCTGGAAGAGAAGCGTCAGGGTACCGAAGTCAGAGTGCGCTGGGTTACGGGCGAGTCCGCCAGATGGGAGGGATACGGTAGGATAATGAATGAGGCTTAAATCGAAGAGGGAGCTTGCGTGGTATTGGCCGAGCGCGTCTTTTGGGGATAGGTTGAGCGCAAGGGATAGGCACTGAAGCAGTTGATGTATAAGCTGAGCGCAGTCCTATTTTTTTTTAAGACTCGTCAGACCCCCAAGTGATTATGTAGTACTTGGGAGAGTGGACTTCGCACCTGAAAGAAGTCCTCCGTGAAGTGGCGAAAGCCTGGTAACAGCTCCTCCGTTGGCCAGCTATTTTGGCGTTCATGGTCCTCTGGGTTGCCACAATCGAAATTCTCTTTCATGCACATCCGGTCGCGGACCTTCTCGTTTCCTATACCCGAGTACCCGCGATTATGCGACGGAGAAGATGGATTGATTGTCCCCTTCCCGGACTCTGAAAGCGCGAAAAGTCGTCTGCTCTGCGAGTTGCGGTCGATCAGCATTTGAACTACCAGCCAGGAGGTATTACAGCTGGGAGTGACTCGACCCACCCATTGCAAACATGCGTCTATCTTATGCGGCTCAATGCCATGGTTGTGAAGCTGTATAAAGCCCACGGAGCTTAGAGCTTTGTCGATTTCGGAAGCTATCCGCTGGCGGTCGCTAGCAGAGCCATGAAGGAAGGGTTTGAAATCAATAGAAGGGACAGTTGGACGCATCCGAGCAAGACTCAGGCTCCTCGCGAACCGCAATGGTATTGATATAGGCATGTTGCAATGATGTTGCAGCAGGAAGGTGGGGGTGGCGAGGAGACTCGAGCAAAAAAGTTCCTAAGCCTGTCCACCAATGCTCGCGTCCCACTTCAGTGAAACAGCTCCTCGCCTGCTGTAGAAGGGTTTCCGCTTCTTCCAACCTACCGAGCTTCATACTAATATCACAAACACAATAATCGATGATCATGGGGATGAATCTTGTAACCTTGTTCTTACAAATCTCAGCAGACGTCCGCGCGTCCCGCCAGCGATTGTGAGCTTCAGTTAAGCGGTTCGCCAGATGTGAGACTAAAGCTCTCCCGATGCAGACTCTCAAATAGTCGAATTCTGAGCCCCAAGTGCCTTCTCCGCCTCTCTTGATCAACTCACATTCCCCTTTCATCCGCTCGTATATGCTTTCGGACTCCAATAGCCACTGGTTCGTTATTTCAGTGTCTCTTCCACCGTCGACTGTTTCGACCAGCGTTTGGCAGATCAGTGTTTCTGCTAACGAGAGTTGTAAAGATCTGAACATCTTTAGGCCTTGTCGCTTCAAGCCATGTTCATCGAAGACTTTACAGCTCGCGACGGCCTGGCGTGCGCTTTTTTCTGCCAGAGCTAGGCGGCGTTGTTCGCAAAGGGTTGCAATATAATGACCAGTGAGATTGCAACCCATCTCATTCGATAGACTTAATCTCGATTCCAGTAACAGGTAGAATATCTCGCTTGCTTCAAAGAAGAAGGCTTTCCAACGATAGATTTTCCCCTCAATGAAGAGATGATGATCCTTTTCTTGCTCCTCGATCGTCGTTCGAACGGCACGGAAATACTCAAATTTCCTCAATTCCTCGAGTGCACCATCCAGATCACCAGAACCTTCCATAATTCGGTCCTGCGCGTTTGATCGAAGATGTTCGCCATAGAGAGCGTTTGTCCTAGGGTCGATCGGACATAGCTCCTTGTCAGCACTTTCTACCGATGAGATTGGGATTCTGCGCGAAAGGTCTCTCCTTCGTTGCCTTGCGAACATCCGAAGATACAAAGTTCCACGTTCTGAAGACGGAAGATCCGACAGGATCTCCTCGGCCAATTCGACAGCACGATATTTCCAATCTCGGCCATGGAGTTTTGAAGACAGCAAAAGAGCTAGCAGTATGCCATGTCCAGCGGGAGGGTATGTAAGTATCCTGTCCCTGAGGCCTTGACAATGTGTAAAAGCATGTCGGAGTTGGGGAAGGAGTGCCCTCCCTGTATCCCCAAAGCTGTTCAGCAAAAGATTAGCAAATCTGTCGAGTCGAGGGAGTCGGATACTGACCCAATCTCCTCGAGTCTCCCAGGAAATGAATGGCAGACCAGGACCAGACGTAACCAATCTAGCTCTTGTAGATTTTGTGTCATGCCCATCGTGCGGACTTGTACGTCTTGCTTGATTGAGAACTTCCGCTTGCCTAATGCACCAGGTTCTGATTTGATAAACCCGAGTGATTCAAGCAGTTGAATGTCTTCGTGGAATTGGGTTTGACGTGTCAGGATGTTGACAAGTGGGGCATTCAGCGAAACGTTGACGTGTTCGATTTCGCCCTCGCAACTCCAACATTCACGTGTGGTCCACATGCGGCAAAAGAGAATCTCAGGAATCTCATCTGGTTGTAATGAGCATAAAAATTTCAGAAGTGTCGCTGCATCTGGTGAAGTCTGTTCCAACTCCAGAAATCGTTCATCCCAAGACGCCGATAGATGCAACGCAAATACCGGCGTGACGTTTGATGTCGGCGACGCGTGCGACGATTGAGCGTAGTGAGATGTAGTATCGGGACCATATTGCAAGCAATCCGAGGAAGTCCGGGTTCTCGGCGGGATGTTTAATGTGTTCAGTGCAGCGTCATGGAGGGGGTTCCGTATCTGATTGTCGGGGGCCAATGCAGATGATGAACTGCAAGTTTCCTGGCAATGCATCGTCGAGCATCTAGGATTATCGATCGAGCGCTCGAGAGTAGACGACGGAGAACCAGTAATTGCGGGTTTATCCGTTGCAGCACCTGCAAGAGTCATGCTTTGCAGACCGCTCCTTTCAGTACACAAGCGGCTCGGACCGGAAGCTCTGATCGTAGGATGGGACTTCGATGCTAGATTCAGATGTCAGACATGATTGCATTGAAATTCCTTTGACCTCACCTGAAGTGAATTGCCCATCGTTGCTTTGGAAGGAACTCGGTACCAAGATTTCGAAATCAGGAACAAATGGAGAGACCACGGTGCTCTTACAAGCAGCCTGAACTTTGTATATGCTCTCGACTGACTTGGGGACGCGATCCGAGTTGTAACCAAGGGCGGCGCATATTTCGTCAATCCTATACCTTCTCGTCAGCATTTGCCATTGCAGTCGGACCAGGATCCATACGAGATTTTATTGGCTGTTATATTACATATATCAAGCAGAGATGAAATAAGACCAGGAATGGTGTACTCCGGTCTCAGACAATCGTTGTAATCATGTTTGATAAACTCGTCTGCCTCGAGATGTTTCAGGATTAATTGGAAGTTTTCGTTGTTGTGGATGTGGGTTAAGTTGGTAAGTGATAGCGCGTCTAAGAAAGATATGAGTTCAACTTCGCAAGGGGAGAGTTCAAGGGACACACTAATAAAGAACAGTTCCGTGGCCCGATAGATCGTCCAACCATGGTTAACCAGGTCAACAATAACGCCATTGATCCACCGGGCGCCGCTTAGTAGTCTTCGACGGTTACGCTCCCTAGTAATATGTTCAATTACCCGATCAACGGTTTCGTAAAGAACGTCCCTTTTCCTGAGAACCTCGCAGTATGAGAGCAAGACGAGAGCTTGAAACGTGGCGAACGATCTCTGATGTTTGGCGTTCGTAAGGGAGGCTTTAGTGAGCAAGGCGAATCTTTCGGCCAAATTAACAAGCTCTTGTTTTGAATGCTCCTCTCTCTGGTATGGTTTTCTTCTAACTATGACATTGGTGCGATCGGTGAAAGCTCGGATAGTTTGCTCGTACTGCTCCACAGTATTCAGTTCCAGCTCGGTCTGTTTCTTGCGCCACTTAGTGGCCTTGGGGGCATTCCGTAGAAACCACTCCGCAGCCTCAATCTTTCGTAGTTTCTGTTGTGGTCTGTTTCGTGGTCCTTTTGCACGTGGTCTTTTAGGGGGTTTACATTGGGAAATGTTTGATGATTGGAATGAATGCTGTGATCCAGTCTCCTGTGATAGTTGCGACGGCCGCTGGAGTTCGGGCTACTGTGACGAATGCGATGACTGCGACGCTTGTTGAGATTCTGACTCGAGCAGACATTTTCGTTTCTTTGAAGGTTCTCCAGATGGACTCTGGAGAGGAATGACAACCGCACTGTCCGATGAATCTGGCAGTTGCTCACGGAAGTCAGGACAACGTTCGCAATGCTGGCGTAGACAATCAAACTGGCTTTTCTTAACTGTCACCCAGGCATCATGTACCGCCATCCGGTGATACTGCAGGCGATGGTTGGAAAGATGTTCTGCAGAAGACGGAGATTGGTGTTTCCGAGGGCGCTATTCCAGATTTGCGACTACGTTGCAGTCGCAAATCTGGAATAGCGCCCTCGGAAATTAGCGCAGCCACAACTGAAGCTAACGAGTGCTCCGGCATGCCGGCGCCACGCCGATCTTTCTTTCCGAGCTAGGGCTGCAAGCCCGTCACTGGACAAATGGCACATGCAGGTGGGTTCATTGGTGGGTTCGAATGCCTCAACATCAGCCGGCCTAATCTGGTAAGGCTAGCCTGTTGAATGGGAGGTACGAGTAAAGGATTCCTAGCACGTTCAACTGGAGCACATAAGATATCGAGTTCAGTGGTTCCTCCTCGTTACTCAATTGGAACAACAAGTACGTCGTACACAGGATCACATACAGGGGGAGTAAGAGGATTTCGAGTCAATGCATAGATAATACGCCACTTGGAAGATCAGTGCCGTTCGTCTGTGATCCTACTGATATCTACCCTCTCCTACGTTCGACTTACGAATCAGGGGTCGGAAAAATGCTGCTCTCACTTTCCTGTACAGCTAATATAAAGAATCTGTACATCTTGCAGCCTCGTCTTGGAAAGCTGCTCACATATTACCGTCTCTGTCTTTCTCCTCTCGTTTACCACGCTCAGCCTTTGTCTCCTGCCGTCTCAATTGTACACTTGCATGACCTTCCTTTCGAGTTACGGTAAGAGTCCCACCAACAGCACACACTCGACCTCCCTGTTGCAGCACTTCGTCTTCTGCATTGGCGGTACATCCACAGGATTTCATTCCTCTGATTTTTGGTCACACATGGATATTCAACAGCAGAGGTGGAGTCACCAAACACCCTTTCATTCAAAGCTAGACCTTTGCTATGGGTTGTACGAAGGGCAGACCAATCATCAACCAAAGGTTGAAACCCCTACAATTCAGAAGCCCACCAAGAAACGACCATTGCCCCTTACATCACCCACACCACCAAAGCAATGTCTCTCAAGGCTCAATGGAGTCGAGCATCTCCTCAATCCTACAACCAGCGACACCACCAGTGCAGGCGGTCGTCAACACGATGACAACGGCACGGATTCCCCATGGGCTCCGCCAATAGCAGCAACGTCCCGGCCTGCAACGCTACCTCCAAATGCCATAAGGACACGTCCCGCAGGAGATGTTATTCTGCCATCCATTATATCCTCTTTGACGAATAAATTCCCTCATCCACTACCGAGGTCTACGTCACCTAGGTCGCCTTCAAGTCATGAGCCGTGTCTCATCGCGACTGGTCCTCCAACAGCCACTACCGGCGCGCAGCGACTACCCGCAATACTCCCCCGAGACCAGGCGTTTGCGTTGACAAGATCGGTTCCGCTCCTGCCCTCAGACATCATGACAGATCCGAATATGCTTCGTGCTGCGCATCCACCTCCAGTCCCTCCACATCGATCCTCTCCCCCCATGCCAACTCAGTCCGGTCGGACGGGAAATCCTGCGTCACAGAAGTGCAGCCCATCTTCGGCCCTCCTTCAGCTTGCCTCTACCGGTGAGCGTCGGTCCTACTTTCGACACCCTTCACCTCAACGGGTCCCACTTCCACGGTGCCGCAACTAGCATTTAACAAGGAAGCCTTCGACACGCCGACATCAGAGATTTCAGGCCCGGGCCAATTCCCAATGATGATACTCGAAACGGAACAAGGTCCCATTCGGGTGCCTCTTGACGTTTAAGCTGCGTCTAAAGTCGCTGACGAAAAACGTAAGCGCAATGCCACTACCTCCCACCGCTTCCGACAACGACGCAAAGACAAGGAGCAAGAGACCTCAAACATCATTTCAAAATTAGAAGCACAAGTACGGGAAATGACCGAGGAGAAGATATACTATCAGCAGGAGCGAGACTTCCTGCAGGATGTGGTCCTGCGAAACCGCATCCCCATACCACCTCGGCCCCTATCGCCGAGGCGGAGAAGACATGCTTCGCTTGGTGGACCGCAAATTCCAGACTCTGAAACGTCTGTTCAGAACGGAGGCAGAAACACTCGACGACGCACCGGTGCGTACGTGCCAGAAGGGCTACCTCCGCATAGGGTCGCCGCCCATTTCCCCTTTGAAGCGCATACCACAGGTGACTGCAACAAAGGATGCGACCACACTGCTATGTCGTCGTAATACCAAACTAGTCCCTGCGACAGCACCGCAGTAGATGCGGTGCAATCCACAACGGCATATTTGTAGAAATCATGGTGTACATATAGTATGCACACACAGCACATAGATCATCAAATGCTTGAGCGAGCAATCAGTCCCATCATTTATTTGTTTTCTTCGAAGAGATCCTCTATGGCCGACATTTCCGTCGGCGTACTGGGTCTGCACAGATGTATCAGTATTCCCACACGCAGGTTCGCCGCGACCGTGCTTAGCAATTGAATCGCTTCTGGCGTCCTTAGCTCTCAACGTCCATCGTCTAACCGAAGTGAAACCATGAGTGATGTCTCGAGCTGTAGTTAGTGAATTGATCCTTGTACCCGTGAAATCGTCGCCCGCCACGCTTGATCCTTTTTGAGGACGGGCGTTCATGGACTTGATTAGGTTCAAGTCGGTGAACGGCGCTTGGTGGGCCCAGACGTCCCTACTGACGGTTCTACTCGAGATTCAAAAGCGCCCAATTCCCAATCCATCATCGTTGTTTCTCTTTATCCATACGGCCCTCGATGTGGAAATATTTTGTCACCCTTTCAACAGCTTCTTACCTGCCGTTCGTTTCCGCCACAACGTAAAGCCCTTCTCTTTCGTGCTCCATGCTCACAAAACAACAGTCATATTAGAGTGCGTAAGGGAACTGAATGCTTCGGAGAGAATGCTAAGATTTGCAAGTTCCCAGTGGAAATGTCTGAACTCCAAGTCCCCCTAAAACAACCTCGCAAATGACGGAGCACAGGAGCAATAAGGGAAAGCGAAGAAGCTCGGAAGAAGAACGCACTTGGATCCCAACAGCACTCCACACTCTCCATTTCTTGTCGACATGCGGATGATGGGACGAGAGAGCCTCAAAACAACTCAGGGTCGACAACTTCCCCAGCTGCCTGCTCATCAGCCCTGTCATCCGGTCAACCCTCCATAGAGATCGATAATACTCATAGTTTAGACATCGAAGCAGGGATGAATTGGGTTCGAGAGAGATTCGCCAAACTCAAAACAGAACGGAGACACAAGATGGAAGCACTTGAGACGCAGACCTTGAGCGACGCCATGGATCGCAACTTGATTCGGTGTTGTCGGTGTCGATCCTTTGCTGCGACTGATTCCGAGGGTTTATGCGCTGACTGCTTTCATACGCGGTGTTCCGAATGTAAGCATCCGGGCGATTTGAAGGTAGAAGTGGAAGAACGTCACTTGTACGGACGGCAAGAGAATCGTTCTTCTCGGTCTTGATGAAGTTCCAGTCTAGAGCAGAACGAGCGGCACGCCTCACTTTCGTGCCGACTGTGTGGGTGGAGAAGGGACCCATTGCTTTCTTTGGAGCCAGATCGTGACGGCTACGCTGCTGAGGGAATCGAGATGGAGGTCAAGATGGGTGGGGAGGACCGAAGCGGTAGCTTGATGACGTAGCGGGTTGTAATTAGGGTTCCAGTCGGCTAATTCAGCACGCGCGCTTTGAAGCCTTTTTCATCCTCCTTCATTTCCTTCACTTTTCGCTTAAGTATATATGTGCCAACATTGCTCGAGTCTCTAACGGACACATTTACTGACTAGTGAAAAGATCCAGGTCGAGCTTGAGCCTATGGAGAAAATCCTCGACAGACTTTACTGTTGTCCTTCTTAGGTGCTCTACTACGCCGGTCAGGCTTTATACTTCTTGCTGTGATGTTTGCTTGTCCATCTCAGCCGCTTATGTTATCAACTGTAGACGGGTCGCTTCTTCGTCGGCGAGAGCCTGTAATTCTGCCGCCTTCGTTGCTTGATCACGTGACCTTTCCAGCTCAGCGGTCAGTTCGAGCTTATCGGATCTTAATTGTTCGATCACCGTGGTGAAGCTGATTACGGGTCTCGAAAAATTCTGTTTATTCCGTCAGTTAAGGCTGGGTAATGGAGAGCAAACCTACTATAGGTCCTCGAATATCCTCGAGCACTTTACCCTCGGCAGCGCTGCTTAATTCAGGTGCCAGGACAGCTTCGAATGATATACCAACCTCTCGACATAATTCTCTGTAAGCCCCGATAGAATGCTTGCTTAAATATTTCCTAAAGAGGTGCTCTTTCTCCGGTAATATCCGCCAGTCATACGGATTATCAGTACTTGTAATCAGCCGTACTTCTGCAGGCTCAACTGAGATTCCGAGCTTGGTCACTTCCGAGACGTCGTTAGCAGGTTGAATTCTCTACTAGATAGCTGGATCTTACAGATGTGCTCAGATAATCTCTGACGGCACTTCTTCCTGTAAGCTGCACGGTTTAAGTTGTTTGATCGAAGTGTGGCCATTTGACCAGCGCTTCTACACCGCTCTCTCAGCCTCCTCCCCATATCACGCCAAGGCAAGTGATGAACACGTTGTTGTGCTGACCATTACAGCCGCCAATTTACCACTTGGTAGTTCTAATCTCTGATTCTGTGTCAACAATCACCGTGACCCCCTGTTTGATAGAGATTCTCGATATGACGTCAGATCACGTGGTCAGACTCGCTGTGCACGTGACAGGGTCCGGATATGGAAATCTGCCCTGCCTTGACCCTGTGTTGGAGCCCCGCTGTGCCCCAAAGCCACAACAAGCTGCGACTTTGACTACATACCTACCTTACGTTACTCGTCTTGCAATAATGTCCGGCTTCAAGTATAACGAGTGAACCGAGATTGCGATTCAGTCGACGCCTTCCGCTCGAGCGACATCTGCTTCATTCCCGCTTGAAAACCCCCACCCCGCCATGGTGTCCGAAAGAGCAGTCAAGCTCTGCCAGGAGACCCAGACTGTCAGCAATGAGTTCGCGAGGAATCCGGAAGAGGCCCCAACAGACATATGTCAGCGTCTCTACGGACATCACAAGCCTATCGTCACCCACGAAGAGCAGAAGCATGAGCTGGCTGTATCTGGTGTCGATCGCCCTCCAGCCTCGACAGCAGAGCTCGAAATAGCAAGACAGTGCGGGATTTGGGGACCACAGCAGCCGAGCGAATTCTTCCTGCAGGTCTACCACGATGTGCTGGCTACACTAGATGCAGACGCGTTGGGGGGTATGGTGTCGCCGCCCCTCATGGGCAGCCATGGCACCATCCCACTGACCGTCATTGCCCCACTGGCGGATATAGTGAGACACATGTCGAATCTGATCGTGCGTGCCGAGAGAGAAGTGATTTTGATCACATGCTCTTGGTCTCCCTCAGTCGCTCAGGCTCTGGTCCGTGATGCATTGTTTGAGCTGTCTGCTCGAGCGGGCCGGAGAGGGCAGCGGGTTACAGTCAAGCTCATGTACGACAAGGCTGGCCCGGCGCAGTTCGTCAACAATCGGCAGCAGGTGAAGCCGGACGTCTACTCTGGGTGAGTCTTCTGATGTATCCTCGGAAGGAGGCATTGTATGGTACCATGAACTGACAAAATTGTAGCAAGGGGATTCAATTGCCAAAACCAGAAGAGATACCACATATTGATTTCGAGGCTATCAATTTCCACAAGCCACTACTGGGTACACTGCATGCCAAGTTCATGGTAGTGGACCGCAAAGTGGCTATTCTGGAGAGCAACAACATGGAAGACAACGACAACGTGGAGATGATGGCACATGTTGAGGGCCCCATTGTCGATTCGTTGTACGATACAGCGCTCATCACCTGGGGAAACGCGTTCAAAGGCACTCTTCCCAGTGCTAATGCTCCAGCGACCGCAGGTGGTCTTCCAACGTCGAGCGACGAGCCGCTGTTCACAGATCGTGGTCATGGCAGAGAGCAGCAGCAGGTTGTTGTGGATGGCAAGGCGGCGCAGCTTCCAGAGCATATGCCTGGTGACCCCCACTGGGACAACAATCTCCCCGATGAGATCACACGCATGCAGTCTGCCTACTCCGCCAAGCCCGGAGAAAGTCACCTTCAAGCAGCAAACCGCCAACTCAATCTCGCAGTCAAAAAAGGCCCAATTCCCCCGACAGGTCCTGAGATACCAGAGGGCGAGGAGTTTACCCCATATATTGCCACCTCGACGCCCACCTCCTTCCCAATCGCACTCGTCTCCCGACCAGCCTATGGACAGCCTAACAACAGCAATCTCTTTGTTCCACAGAACGAAGCCTGGCTTTCGTGTATCCGCAATGCCAAACGTTCCATCTTCATCCAAACGCCGAACCTCAACGCCACTCCGCTCCTGCCTGCATTCACCAACGCCCTCAAACGAGGGGTCGAGATCACATACTACGTCTGCCTTGGGTACAATGATGCCGGAGAAATCATGCCTGGTCAAGGTGGTACGAATGAAATGTTTGCTGGTTCTCTCGTCAAAGAGCTCGGCCCTGCGGAGCGGAGATTGCTACATATTGGCTACTACGTTGGCAAAGACCAAGATCATCCTATACACCACAATTTCAAGCAGCGAAGTTGCCACATCAAGCTCTTGATCGCCGACGGTCACATTGGTATACAGGGGTCTGGCAACCAGGACACGCAGAGCTGGTTCCACAGCCAGGAGATCAACTGCATGATCGACAGTGAGCAAGTGTGTCGGAAGTGGAGGGAGGGCATTGATCGGAATCAGAGTACTGCTATATTTGGCATGGCAGGTGTCGACGATGGGGTATGGAGGAACCACGAGGGGAAAGAGGCGGAGGGAAGTTTAGGGAAGCCGACGCCACCGATGAGCTGGGTGAAGGGGGTCGTTGGCATGGCGAAGAAGGCCAAGGAGAAGGGGGGTCTGGGTGGGTGATTCGAGGTGTTGTAGTGATGAGTTGAATGCCGTCGCAGATGCTCGCGCTTGCATTATATACGACTTAGACAATTGCAACCATGAAGAGGATGGCAAGCTTTGAGCTTTTCAGGAATCACCTCCCATACATACCAGCTTCATCCTATAAAGTGTCAATATCGACCTTTTCATGATCCAAATTTTACTCTTTGATGTCGCGCTTCCATTGTATTAGTCTTATCTTACATTGAGAGCTTACTCTATTTGATTAAGGGTCTCAACATGAATGATCAAGTACTTGCACCGGCCAATCAAGATTCATCATTGCGAACGATAATACATAGTCAAATTAATGGTCAATTAATAATCAACTGCTAATTGATCTTACTATAGAGGGTGCATGCTGTACACACATCCATAGCTGCTCTTTTAGAATATGCGAGAGGCCAAGAGGCCGAGTATCGCACGCTTACTGTATCTTGATAGTCAATTGATTTGACTCCGCCCTATGAATTGACGGGCTTCAATAAGGCCGAAGAGGGCCGGCTCGCGCTGACAACGATAACGTTACCTTACTTTACTAAAGTAACCTAAAACTCTTGGACGCATATGTTATAAGCATTGTGCTGAGTAACGATGCTAGATGAACGGGATGATCCAGTAAGGAGAGCCATTCTGTGCTTCTTCGCGAGCTTGCACATATCAGGAAGAGCAAGCTGTCGATCTCTGACTGCATACCTAAGGTATGGACCCTGTCGGCGTGTTCTCTGCTACCTGATTGCTTCACACTCTGAACAACGATGACAAAGCTTCGGCGGCTCTCCTGTGGTTATCGGATGGTTAACGCACAGAATGTTGATTTTCAAAGAGGCATAGGGAACAAAAGATACCTCCTGCGCATTCATCTGCTGTGCCAGCAGCATTCACTTGATTTCGCATTGTCCAGGCCAGTTGCACCTTGACACTCGTGTTCGGGTCTTACTAGAATCGAAGATTGAGAAATGCGCTGAGCTTCGTATCTTGGAATTCTCTTTCGAGGTCGAAAGCGGTACATTTTCTGGGGGGGGGAAAACGACCAGATGTCGTTCTCACAACTCCTTCGTGTCTGGCGGGCGTTCAACCCACCCGAGGTAGAGAAGCGCAGCGATGCTCTCAAATTTGGAATCATAGGAGCCGCGAACTCGGCGTGAGTGTCTTGCAGACTGGATCGCTCGCCATACAAGTGGGCTCCATTCTTCTGCAGTTCGGTGTTGACAACGAGCAGTGGCATGACCTTGACCATTCCTGCCAAGTTGCATCCCGAAGTGGTCATACAGGCTGTGGCTGCTCGAAGTCGGACCAGGGCTGAAGAGTTTGCAAAGAAGAACGGTATCCCAGAGGTCAAAGATTCGTATCAGGGTAAGTCTTGCGTTTATACCTCCCCATCATGGCCTAAATCGTCCTTAATCACCATTCTGACACTCTTTCCTTCCTCTAGCTCTCCTTGACGACCCAAACATTGACTGTATACTGGTTCCACTCCCAAATGCGCTACACTTCGAGTGGGCCGTTCGCGCCATCCGCGCCGGCAAACATGTCCTGCTCGAAAAGCCGTCAGTGTCAAATGCGACCGAGGCCGAGATCCTCTTCAACCTGCCAGAGTTCGACGATCCCAAGGCGCCAGTCATGTTAGAAGCCTTTCATTATCGCTTCCATCCTATCTGGTCCGTTTTCATGTCCCTCATCAATCCCGCTGATGTGGTTCACGTTGATACGTACTCCATGATCCCGTGGTGGATGGTCACCAAGGACCATATTCACTTCAACTATAATCTTGCTGGCGGTACAATGATGGGCATGGGCACGTACAACTTTGCTGCGCTGCGTCTGATCTTCGGCGCCGAGCCTGAGGAGTGCTTGAGCGCTGACACCAAGTCCTTCACCGAAGGGGTCCACCACGACTGTGACTACGAATTCAAAGCCAAGTTTCGCTTCCCCAACGGCGGAGTGGGCGAGGCCTTTAGCACGTTGCAAGGACCCACTCTGTGGTTTCCATCCTATGCCACGGTCACACACAGGCAAGTTGTCGTTCCTGACAAGACGGTACTTGACTCCCAGGAAAAGCTGGTGACTCGCGAGGTGACCATCAACGGCTTCATCCATGCCATCTTCTGGCATCGAATCGATGTCAAGGAGTCATTCGAGATCCGGAGCAAAGAGGATGGTAAGATCATCAGAAAGTGGAAGGAGACCAGGACACAGAAAGCCTACAATCCCAAAGATGCCGGTGGAGAACTTGCCCGTCTTGACGGTCAGGACTATTGGATGTCGTTCAGATATCAGCTGGAGCAGTTTGTGAATAGGGTCAAGGGTCGCGAGACCCAGTACTGGGTCGAGAGAGAAGATTCGCTCAACCAGATGAAAATGGTCGACATGGCATATGAGAAGAGTGGACTGGGTCTGAGACCGACTAGCGAGTACAAAGTCGAATAGCATTGGCAGGAGTGCGCAGTGGGCAACGACACAATCACTAGTTGTTGTGGTTCAAAGCATGTCCGTTCATCTTTTATAGGACTTAACGTGGTATAGTTGTAGAGTACAGCACCATACCTACAGTTGAAAGAGCCTCAGGACCCCGTATGTAGGGGTGATCACGATGATGATGATGATTATGATGATGCTCTTATGATGGGGATGAAGAAGGAAGGAGAAGTTGGGGGTGCCCAAAAGAGTTTCACCCCCTGGTCTTCATACGCCACTAATTCCCAATCAAGTTGGCTCAATTGAAAAGCTTGGCAGTGGTCTTGGCAGTGGTCTTGGCATTGGACGCGTCCACTCATGATAGGCACCCTCAATAACAAACAGCTTCCATATATGTCGTGGTCGTAGACAAAATCTGCTCATTCATTGATGCATTGACGAACCTTCTTGGAGGGGTGGTGTCTACAGTCTACAGACCGACTGTGACGGACTAATTCAAGGATGGCTTCCGGAAAATATCGAAGTGGCATTTGCCACGAAGACTATGAAGACCGTCAGACCAAGGATGGCACACCTCGAATATCAAGCAGCGGCCAGCCAGCTCCGGCATCGAAAAAAGGTCGAAAATTCGGAGTAGAGAGACCGTTTCCTTGTAGGAGTCACAGACCACTCTGGCTCTGGCGACCACAATCAAGTAAGACTTCTGCACACGCAAGGAAATTCGCAGGTAGAGCTGATTCGGTATCCTAGCCTTGGAAGAAGGATGACCCAAGCTCTCTCAGCCGTCTGACTTGTGTCGGACTCAATGTATTCGGCGAATTGGACGGGCGTCTTACATGTCCGGTCTAATTGCATTCGGCGAATTTAACCCTATCTTACAGGGACATCCGACGTTATGCGGAATCATCATATCTCAGATGGCTGGTGTCTACAGTACACACCCATCTATCAATGCCACCCCCTTTCAGGACCCACTACTTATCGATGTCGGTGGAATCTGAGGCCTGTCAGGATAAAGCTTCTAGCCCAAGTTGCTGGTCGGCGACAATTGTCATCCAAGTGTGTGTGTGGGATGTCAACGCGGTCATCATGGAGAAGCCGCATCTTCTTCAGTGCTTCTTGTTCTCATGAGGGGTTCCTTCCAGTGCTAGGTTGTCCTTGTAGATTGCAGCCCAGCTTTGCGTTCAACACTTCAATCCCCATTTGTCGTGCTCTGAGTGTTTCCAAATCCTTTCCTCCAAAGGCAAGGGATCTTCGAGTTGCGTCTGGCCGCGCAATACCGCACGTACCACACTGCACGTACCACACTGCACGTGCGAATGGCTTTCCAACAACCAGAGCCCATCGCCATCGTGGGCAGCGCCTGCCGCTTCCCCGGAGGCGCCAACTCACCTTCGGCATTATGGAAGCTCCTCAAGAGCCCTCGCGATGTAAGCGTAGACATTACAGAAGATAGATTCGATGCAAAGACCTTCTATCACCCCGACGGCAGCCATCATGGTACCTCTAATGTTAGACAATCGTATCTGCTGCAAGACGACGTACGCGTATTCGACGCGGCTTTCTTCAATATCAGCCCCAACGAGGCGGATTCGATGGACCCACAACAGCGTCTACTTTTGGAGACTGTGTATGAATCTCTCGAAGCGGGAGGTCACACCCTTGAGTCTTTGCGGGGATCGGATACTGCTGTTTATGCAGGTACTATGACTGCAGACTACAACGATACTCTTGCTCGAGATCACAACACTATGCCAAAATACTTTGCAACAGGCACGAATCGGGCCATCATCTCGAATCGAGTCTCATATTTCTTTGACTGGCATGGCCCGAGTATGACCATTGATACGGCCTGTTCATCTAGTTTGATCGCTATGCACCAGGGTGTGAAAACCCTACGATCTGGCGAGTCACGTGTCGTCATGGCATGTGGCACACAGATGTTGTTGAACCCAGAGATGTATATAGGTGAGAGTAATCTGAACATGCTTTCGCCTATGGGCCATTCCCGTATGTGGGATGCGGATGCAGACGGCTACGCTCGTGGAGAGGGCGTGGCAGCGGTGGTCTTGAAACGATTGAGTGATGCGATCGCGGACGGAGATCACATCGACTGTATCGTTCGCGAGACTGGAGCCAACCAAGATGGCTTCTCCAACGGGATAACAGTTCCCAACACTGAAGCTCAAGCATCCCTCATCCGCCAGACGTACAAAAGAGCCGGGCTAGACCCTGAGAACGAACCTCGGGACCGACCGCAGGTGAGTAAGCCGTTCAGTATGCTGTGTATATTGTGGCACCATCGTGGGCGACGGTGCTGGGTAAGTCGTGTGAGGCAAGCGAGCTGATCTATGTGCACAACCAGTTCTTTGAAGCGCATGGGACTGGCACTCAGGCAGGAGATCCAAAGGAGGCTGCCGCCATACACGAATGTTTCGGTCAATACGTTGCTGGCTCGGGCACTCCTCTGTATGTGGGATCGGTCAAAACCGTCATCGGTCATCTTGAGGGTTGCGCGGGTCTCGCGGGTGTCCTCAAAGGCTCTGCCATGATCCAAGGGGGGTTCCTTGCCCCAAATCTCCACTTCAATCGTCTAAATCCGCGCATCGAACCCTTTTATCAGGGCTTGCATGTCCAGACGCAGCTGAGTCTATGGCCAAAATTGCCAGAAGGAGTTCCTCGACGCGTGAGCGTCAACAGTTTTGGTAAGTGCAGGCTATACAAGATATCATGCCGTTTTGGCCCCTTTGACGGGATTAGATCTCATGGTTGTTAAACCTACTGACCCCGACTCTTTGTAGGTTTCGGCGGTACTAATTCTCACGCCATCTTGGAGCAGTATCAAGCCCCTGCAGCTCCAAGGCCTCAAGGCCTGCCCTTCACTCCATTCATTTTTTCAGCCGCCTCTGAAATCTCTTTAATCAACCAACTGAAGGCCTACTCCACTCACCTGAAAACACATCATGGTAGCATCGACCCCTCCGATCTTGCTTGGACGCTGCACTCTCGCAGGAGCCAGCTCTCTACAAAGACAAGTTTCTCGGCACTGACCATCGAACAGCTAACGTCTGAAATCGACACTAAGCTTACAGAGGTGAGCCAGAAAGCCGGTACGACCATTGGTATTCGCTCCAACACCAAGGCTGCCCCTCGCCTGCTGGGCGTGTTTACAGGACAGGGTGCACAGTGGGCAGCTATGGGCGCACATTTGATTCGCTCGTCAGACTTTGTACGTGAGAGGGTTCGGCGTCTTGAGCAATCACTGGCCACTTTGCCACCTTCCGATCGACCGACATGGCACCTCAAAGACGAGATGCTAGCTGGAGAGGATGCCTCGCGTATCGGCGAAGCCGCACTGTCGCAGCCATTGTGTACCGCCATACAGATCGTCCTGGTGGATCTCCTATGGGCAGCGGGAATCACCTTCGCTGCTGTAGTGGGCCATTCCTCGGGCGAAATCGCCGCAGCGTATACCGCTGGTTTCATCTCTGCTCACGATGCTGTCCGTGTTGCCTACTATCGAGGGCACTATGCTCGACTTGCCGGCAATGAAGGTACTGGTCAAAAAGGCGCAATGCTTGCAGTTGGGACTTCCTGGGAAGATGCACAGGATATCGTCAACCTACAAGCCTTCAAGGGTCGTCTGGCCGTTGCCGCCAACAACTCTCCGGCTAGCGTAACATTGTCAGGAGATGCTGATGCTGTCGTGCACGCAAAGAAAGTCTTCGACGAACAGAAGAAGTTTGCAAGGCTTTTAAAAGTGGACACGGCCTATCACTCTCACCACATGTTGCCGTGTGGGGATGCATACGTTCAGGCTTTGCGAAAGTGCGGCGTCCGAATCAATCGAGAGCGAAACGACATCGCTTGCTCTTGGTTCTCCAGCGTGTTTCCCTCTGCCCAGGGAATGAAACCTGTCAACGAACTTCAAGACGTCTACTGGAGGGACAACATGACAAACCCAGTGCTGTTTGCTGAGGCTGTCATGAACGCTGTTGCCGGCGATGAGCAGATCAACCTCGCTATAGAGGTTGGACCTCACGCCGCCCTAAAAGGTCCAGCGACACAAAATATCTCCGAGGTTCGGACTACAGCCCTTCCGTACTGCGGTACACTCAGTCGAGGGAAGAACGACCTTGAAGCCTTCTCCGAAACCCTGGGCTTTGTATGGAGCCAGCTCCCGCACTTGGTGGATTTCCAGTCTTTCGAGAAGGCTGTGACTTGCGATGAATCACGCCGGCCCAGTTTGGTGGTTGGCTTGCCCTCATACCAGTGGAACCACGGGAGATCCCACTGGAGTGAATCACGCATATCGAGAAGAATGCGTGGGCGAAAACAGCCCCATCATGAGATACTTGGATTCCTGTCTACTGATTCCAACGCCCACGACCTTCGTTGGCTGAATGTGCTTAAGCAGTCGGAGATTTCCTGGCTCGCCGGCCACCAGTTGCAAGGGCAGCCCGTGTTTCCTGCTGCGGGCTACGTCGCCATGGCAATAGAGGCTTCTAGGAGCCTTGCGGGCAGTAAATCTGTGGAAGTTTTCGAACTGCACCAGCTAACCATTCCGAGAGCCCTTACATTCGAGGAAGATGACAATTCGGGCGTCGAGACACTCGTAACGCTGACGGGAATTCAGCACCATCCCGATCAAACCGCCACTGCCGATTTCGCTTGTTACTCCACTCCCGTCCTCAATAGTGGATCAGAACAAGACATGGAACTCACCGCTAGCGGGACCGTCAAGATCGTGTTCGGCTCGCAGAACGTTGCAGCATTGTCTTGCACACCACTCGAAGATTACAACATGTCTCCAGTCGATCCCGAACTTTTGTATTCCACCCTTTCCGATATTGGATATGGTTACTCTGGATCGTTCAGAACAATGTCGTCGATGAAGCGCAGGCTTAATCAATCTTCTGTCCTCGTAGATTCGTACACCTACACGGATACCGATGTGTCCGAGTACTTAGTACATCCAAGCATGCTCGATGTCGCGTTCCAGGCAGGGATGCTAGCGTATTCAGCCCCCGGTGATGAGCGTCTCTGGTCACTCTCTGTACCGACAGCTATCGGAACCATTCGAGTCAATCCTGAGTTGTGCGCTTCGCTGCCCACTTCTGGGTCGAAAGTGCCGGTTTGCGCCACCCTTGATGGTGATTCTGAGCAGTTCTCCGCAAACATCGATCTTTTCAATGAAGACAGCGAACATGGTATGATCCAGGTAGAGGACTTAGTCCTCAAATCTTTCGCCCCTGCCTCCAAAGCCGACGATCGTGTCATGTTCACGCATCAGAAATTTGATTTCGCGCTGCCAGATGGACCCAGTCTCGTGAAAAACATGCGCCCCTCTGCATACGAGATTGATCTGGCTACCGTCTGTGAGCGAATATCGTACTACTACATCCGTAAGTGGAAGTCGGAGCTCAGTGATGACGAATGGGCAAATGGCGAACCACACTGGGCACATTTTCTGGATTGGATGAATCAGACACTCTCCACCACGTCCCGTGGTCAGCATCCAACCTTGAAAAAAGAATGGTCTGATGATAGCCCCGAAGCAATACAATTTCTGATCAGCAAATATTCCGAGTCTATCGATGTCAAGCTCCTCATGGTCGTTGACCAAAACCTAGCGGCGGCCGTGCGAGGGGAGACGACAAGCCTAGAGCATATGCTACCGAATAATATGCTTGAGAACTGGTACAGGGATGGTCTTGGGTTTGCAAGGTACAACTCCTTACTGGCGAGCATGACGAAGCAGATAACACATCGCTATCCGCACGCCAGGATCTTGGAGATAGGTAAGAATACACTCTTGCAATCTAGTCTGAGCGGCCAAACCTCTTTCATCTCAGATGCCTTCTTCATTTAGCTAACACGATTTCAGGCGCTGGAACCGGTGGAGCCACTCAGGCGATCCTAGAAAGTATTGGGGATACATTTTCTTCTTACACCTACACCGACGTATCAGAGGGCTACTTCACCAAGGCTGCAGAGCTGTTCAAGGTTCAGAACGACAAGATAAGATACAAGACCTTGGACATTGAGAAAGCACCGGAAGACCAAGGGTATGAGCTGCACACGTACGATCTCATCATTGCGTCAAACGTTTTGCACGCCACAGCCTCAGTTCAGAGATCTTTAGAGAATGTCCGGAAGCTTTTAAAGCCAGGAGGATATCTAATGCTATCAGAGATCACCAGTCAAAGCCCCATTCGCCACCACAGCATCGCGGGTGGCGTACCCAGTTGGTGGGTTGGCGGGAACAATGGCCGCAAGCAATCGCCACTATTGACAACTGGGAATTGGCATTCTGCCCTGCGCAACACAGGTTTTGGAGGCATCGACGCCAGTACCCCTGAGATGGACCGCGTAGCTTGGCCATTGTCTGTCATGGCGTCGCAAGCCGTCGACGATCGAGTGCAGTTCTTGCGACGGCCGCTCTCCGCGCCTTCACCCTCCCCATCAATCCATATTGAAAGCCTGGTCGTTCTTGGGAACAGAACTCTTGAGACTGTACGTATCGGCGAGGAGGTAGTTGAGCATCTCGAACGCTTCTGCGGCGAGACCACCATTCTCAATGGCCTGCCTACCGAGGACGAGGCACAGAGTCTAAATCCAATGAGCACGTTCCTCAACCTCGTCGACATCGACTCTCCAATATTCAAGGACATGACGGCTGAGAAAATGAATGGCCTAAAGCGGATGTTCGAGTTGGCCAAACGCATCGTTTGGGTCACGCAAGGCGCTCATATGGACCAGGCTTACCACATGGCAAGTATTGCTTTCAGCCGCGCAGTCAGGCAGGAGGAAGGACACATCAGCTTAAGCAACCTAGATATATCTAAACTGCAGCACAATGAGTCCAAGATCACGGCGGAATATCTCCTACAGCAGACCGCCCTCGACGAATGGGATGCGCCGCCATCGACACTGGCCGATAAGCAACACCGGGACTTTGGTTTGCTTTGGTCAAAGGAGCCTGAGGTTTTCCTCGATTGCGGAAAGCTAAGCATCCCACGACTTGTGGAAAACGTCGAGCAGAACGCCCGGCTTAACTCGTCCAGACGTGCTATCGTTAAAACAGTGCCGATATCTGGGTCGAAGGTCACAGTCATCTCTTCCTCGGCTGACTCGTCGCCCATCGTGGTGGAAGAAGTAGACCGAAAACGCAAGGCCTACTCTGATGATGTCGTTAAAGTTGAGAGTTCCAGCCTGATGGCGCTCCACGGTGTCGGGGAGACATTCTTGTTCCTTGGGATTGGCAAAGCCAAAGATGGCAGGTCTCAAGTCTCTCTGTCCTCTACCAACTCCTGCGAGACGACTCCAGTTGTAAGCGTAGCTATTCAGCCGAATAATGAGACTACCGACGTGAATGCCGACGCCCTGCTGGTCGCCGTTGCGAGCGAGCTTCTCGCCGAGTCTTTGGTCCAGATGCTGTCTACAGAGAGCCATATCATGGTTCACTGCTCGGGCAAAGATCGCTTTCTCGCAGCGGCACTATACCGACGAGCGACTGCCAAATCCATTCGTGCCACTTTTACATATGATAGCCGAGACGAACGACAGAATTCGACATGGCTCCAGCTAAATGCTCGCGCACCTGGTCATGTTGTGCGGAAACTGATTCGTCTCGCGAAGCCTACACATTACCTCGACTTGACAGCTGTGACTACTCCCAACGACCTCAGCCTGCGCGTTGCTACAGCCTTACCCGCAAACTGCACTCGAATCGACCCGTCTGCACTCTTCCAACACCAATCCTCGCTGGTACCTCTGTCGCTTGACCGAGAAGCTCTGCTACATCGACTCGAAGACGCCGTTTCTAGTGCAGGGCTGTCTCCGCCACAAATCCAAGATCTGGTCACTCCGCTCAACCGCCTGCGTACACTTAGCCATAGGTACGCGACGAGTGCCATCCACTGGCCTTTGGATGGGCTTGTTGAGATAGAGGTACGTCCTCTGGACGCCCGAGGTCTCTTTTCCCACGACAAGACCTATCTCCTCGTCGGTCTCAGTGGTCGCATTGGGCAATCGCTGTGTGAATGGATGGTATCGAATGGAGCAGGATGTGTTTGTTTGACAAGCCGCCGCCCTAAAGTCGACAAGCAATGGCTGGAGTCTTTCCACGGAACAGGTGCAACGGTCAAGGTTGTCGCCATGGACGTCCTCGACAAAAGCAATCTTGAGCAAGCCGTAAAAGACATCAGGATGAGCTGCCCGCCAATCGCCGGTGTTGCCAACGGAGCCATGGTACTCGAGGACCAACTCTTTGCAAACATGTCAATGGATATGATGCAGACAGCGCTTGGACCGAAAATTGACGGGACGAACAATCTCGACGATATCTTCCATGACCATGACCTTGACTTCTTTGTACTGTTCTCGTCCATAGCTTGTGTCTTCGGCAACGCTGGTCAATCCAATTACTCCGCAGCGAATGGGTACCTCAATGGCTTTGCCAGGGAAAGACGTAGACGTGGCTTGGCAGCCTCTACAATCGACATAGGCCGTGTAGTGGGTATCGGAATAAGTGCGACCTCAGGTCAAGCTGTCCAGGATCAGCTCAGGAAGCTCAGCCTGCAGCCCGTCTCGGAGTCAGACCTTCGCCAAACAATGGCAGAAACTATTCTATCAGGCTACCCAGACCCAAGGGATCAAGAAGCTATTCCCCAGGCTGTGGTGACTACCGGGCTCCGTATCATTGGCGATGACGAAGACATCAAAGGCCCGTGGTTCAGCAACGCATACTTCTCGCATTTGATTAGGGAAAGTAGTAAGGCAACGTCAGGGTCTGACGATCAGGGTAAGAAGGCGACGCTTCCTCTCAGTCAACGGCTTCCTATGGCCGCTAGCCAGGAAGAGGCCCTGGAAATATTGCAAGGTAGTTCCGAATTCCTAATCCCTCAAGTCCAAATCAACATGCTAATCCCACGAAGAATACTTGGCGACAAAGGTGCGCATTATCCTACTGCTAGGAGACCAGCCAATCGACTTCGATGCTCCTCTTGTTGAGCTTGGGCTTGATTCATTGGCTGCAGTGGAAGTGCGGTCATGGTTCTTGAAAGAGTTGAAAGTAGATATACCGGTCCTCAAAGTGGTCGGAGGCGCTTCCCTAGTTGAGCTATGCCAGAAGGCGATGGAGAAGCTCCCGGAAGAATTGATTGCGCGCGATCCGAAGCAGGAGAAAGATACTGAAGCCCGGAAACCTGTTGCTGCCCAGTCGGAGTCCCGCTCGCAGGCACAATCTCAGGCTCAGGCACAGGCGCAGGATCATGCTGACCATTCAGAGTCAAGTTCTACATCTGGCGACAAGACGAATTCAACACCTGAAACGCGGGTCGCATCGAGGTCCATGACCGCATTTACCACACCAACCTCCGCCAGGTCCGATTCCGATCCCGCCGACTCGGAGTCCACGAAACCGGCGGTAGCGCCAGTATCATCACAGCGCCCGCCAAGGAGGTTCCTAAAAAGCGAGCGGATATCATTGCCCCAGTCGCGCTTCTGGTTTCTTCGCCACCTGCTGGAAGACCCAACGACACCAAACGTGGTCTTCAGTTACCATGTTACGGGGAACTTACGCGTCGACGATCTGGAGCGAGCCATTCGTATCGTCACTAATCGGCACGAAGCGCTGCGCACCTGTTTCCTCGAGGATGAGACCAATGCCGGCGAAGCATACCAGAAAATTCTGCCCAGCTCCCCACAACGAATCGAGCGCAAGAGGATTAATTCCGTGGAAGATGTTTCCGGCGAGTACGTGAAGTTGAAGGAGCATGTGTTCGACCTAGAAAGCGGCGACGTAATGCGGATGATGCTCCTAACCCTATCATCGGCAGATCATTATCTCCTGATTAATTACCATCACATTGTCATGGACGGCGCCAGCTTCAACATCTTCATCGCAGATCTGGAAAAGGCATACAATGGCCAATCTCTCGGGGTGGCGCCCCGGCAATACCCTGACTTCTCAGCAGCTCAGCGGCAAGCCCTTGAAAGGGGGGACATGCGGGACGAGTTGAGCTACTGGCAAAAGCAATTCCCCGCCGGTGAACAACCGCCTGTCCTACCGCTCTTGCCGATGGCTCGAACTAGCTCTAGGGTGGCCATGAAAGGCTTTGGATCCCATCAGGTCGGATGCCACTTGGGACCCGATTTGGTGGCGCGAGTGAAAGCCGTTTCCAAGGCGCAACGATCAACGCCCTTTCATCTCCATTTGGCCGCCTTCAAAGCCATGCTTTTCTGTCTTGCCGGCGACGACACCAAAGACTTGACAATCGGTATTGCCGATGCCGCCCGAAACGACGACGACGTAAAGAACAGTATCGGCTTTTTCCTCAACCTTCTAACACTGCGATTCCGCAGGAAACCAGATCAAACCTTCGCCGATGCTGTCGTCGAAGCCCGTGACACCACCTACGAGGCGCTTGGGAGCTCCCGCTTACCGTTCGATGTTTTACTTACGGAATTAAATATAGCTCGCTCTTCGCTGCACAGTCCATTCTTTCAAGCCTTCCTCGATTACCGACAAGGCGCCCAAGAGAAGTTTCCTTGGGGAAATTGTGAATTCGAATTTTCGGAGATCCACCCTGGACGCACGGCATACGACGTCACTTTGGATGTAACTGACTGGAGTGCTACAGATACACTCGTGATGTTCCGAGCTCAGAAGAGTCTCTACGACCTGACAGCGGCCAATCTGCTGCTGCAAACATATGTCCATTTTCTCGACATTATTACTATTGACGCATCGCTCCCACTCAAGGCTACTCCCCTGTTTGGAAAGACGCAGCTTACCCAAGCTGTCGAGATCGGCCGTGGTGGGTTCATCTTTGTTGTTCTTGACATGAGAGCGTGATAGTATGGCACTAATGGCTGTGCTGATAGGCCCCAATATGATAACGGACTGGCCCGGAACACTTCCCCACCGCATCGATCAAGTTGCTTCAGAGAATCGAGAGAAAGTCGCCATCATGGATGGCACTGGCAAGGTCCTCACATACTCGGTCATGATGAGCCGGATCGAGACCATCAGCGAGGCATTGCAGAATGCCGGAGTCGGCGCCGGCTCTCGTGTGCTTGTCTTTCAGCAGCCTGCGGCGGATTGGACTTGCTCTATGCTCGCTATAATGCGCATTGGCGCCATCTATGTCCCGTTAGACCTCCGAAACCCTACGGTCCGCCTGGCTGCCGTCGCAAAGGATTGTGAGCCCAGCGCTATTCTTGTCGACGCGACTACACTGGACGAGGCTCCGCAGCTCAAGGCAGCAGATGCCCACATCATCGATGTTTCAAGTCTCACGCATGGAGCCACGACTCACATCGCCAACAATGCACAGCCAGATTCAACCGCCGCGATCCTGTACACCAGCGGCTCGACAGGCACGCCCAAGGGTATTATGGTCACGCATGCAGGCCTTCGGAACGAGATCGAAGGATATACCAAGACGTGGGGACTTGGCGCGGAGCGGGTCTTGCAGCAGAGTGCATTCACATTCAACCATTCCTCTGATCAGATGTACACGGGACTGGTCAACGGTGGTATGGTGTATATCGTTCCCGCCGATAAACGCGGCGACCCGATCGAGATCACGAAGATCCTCTACAAACAGTCTATTACGTACACCAAGGCGACACCGTCCGAATACTCACTTTGGATGCAATTTGGTGGGGACACCCTTCGGCAGGCTTCCAGCTGGCGTTTCGCTTTCGGAGGTGGCGAGACACTGACCAGCTTCGTCACACACGGATTCTCTGATCTTGGTCTGCCACAGCTGCGCTTCTTCAACTCGTATGGCCCGACAGAAATTTCTATTTCGTCGCATAAGATGGAAATCCCATACCGCGAAAAGGAGACGATGGAGGACATGGGCCGCATTCCGTGCGGCTATTCTTTGCCCAACTACTACACTTATGTCGTGGACGAACAGCTACGCCCAGTACCGGTCGGCATGCCTGGGGAATTCTGTCTCGGCGGCGCTGGCGTGTCCCTTGGCTACCTCAACAACAAGGACCTAACGAGCCAACACTTTGTTCCGAACCCCTTTGCGACGCCCGAAGATGTCGCCCGTGGCTGGACGCGCATGTACCGCACTGGGGATACTGGGCATCTCCGAGAGGACGGTGCCATGGTCTTCCACAGCCGCATGGCTGGTGACGCCCAAGTCAAGATCCGTGGACTTCGTATCGAGCTGAGCGACATTGAAAGCAACATCATATCAGCCGCTTGCGGTACGTTGAGAGAGGCCGTTGTTACGCTTCGTGAAGGTGATCCCGCGTTTCTGGTCGCCCACGTGGTGTTTTCGCCACAACATGATATCCCGGACAAGGATGCCTTTCTGCAGCACTTGCTGAGCCATCTTCCTGTACCGCAGTACATGATACCTATTGCGGCAATCTCTCTCGAAAAGTTCCCCCTCAGCAATCACTCCAAAGTGGACCGGAAAGCTGTCCAAAAGATGCCACTACCTGAGCGAGTCGGGAGTACCAGGGAAGATACAGAGCTGACCGAAACTATGGTGCAGCTGAGAATCGTGTGGCGGGATACTTTGGGGAAGAACACCGAAAAGCTCCGTTTCGACCTGACTCCATCAAGTGACTTCTTCCTCACGGGTGGCAATTCTCTCCTAGTCATCCGCCTGCAGGCAAAGATTCGCCAGGCTTTCAGTGTCGCTGTCCCCCTCTACAAGCTCTTAGGTGCCAGTACGCTCGGTGGAATGGCACGCTTGATCGAAGAAAGCGCCAGCGTCGACCTCCTTGATTGGGAGCAGGAGACTTCTTTACCAACAATTCCCAGCTACCTCCGAGACGTCCCCGCAAAGAGCGAAATGAAGACCAAGTCAATTTTAGTCACAGGCGGGACAGGCTTTCTTGCTAGGTACCTTCTCCCACAGCTTGCTGCCAGGTCGGACATTGGCACGATTCACTGCGTCGCTGTGCGAGACAAAAGGCGAGAAGCAGATCTATATTCTTCTCCCAAGATGACCTATCATCCCGGTGATCTATCGTTGCCGCTACTCGGTCTCGGCATCGATGAATTTCGCGAGCTAGCAAGCCAAGTGGACGTGATTCTACACATGGGTGCCGTGCGTTCGTTCTGGGATAATTACAATGTGCTCCGCCCCAGCAACGTCCAATCGACCAAGGAGCTGGTCAAGCTCGCCACCCCGCACTGTGTGCCCATCCATTACATCTCGACGGTAGGTGTCCTGTCCTCAAAAGCCACTGGCAATAGCCCGGGCTCCGCGGCAGCTTATGCACCCCCGGTGGATGGCACGGACGGCTATGTCGCGGCCCGATGGGCCAGCGAGCGCATTCTAGAGCGCTCCGCGACAAGCCTTGGGGTATCGTCAAAGATCTACCGCTTTCTCCCTGCATCAGAACAGCAGGTTAAGCAGAAGCAAGAGTTGCTGGATGCCTTTGTCCGCTTCGTCGACGTCTCGGGCGCGAAACCCGAGATGAGCGTCTGGAAAGGCCGTGTGGATATGATCCCTGCCGAGCAGGTTTCCCTGTGGCTGTCCAATTCTATTGCTACCACTGCTGCTGTTGCTACTGACGCCGCTACCACTGAATTCTCTCACTATAAAAGTCCCGTTGCCATTCACACGGATGAGCTGAGCGCACATATTGAGCAGGAGCGAGGGAGCAACGGTAATCTCGAGGTGATGCCAGTCCTCAAGTGGTTCGGGCGCATCAAGGCATTAGGTTTCCACTATCTTCTGGCGTCACAGGAGGCAACTGTTGGGGGCAGTGAAGGTGGTGAACGTCTTGTGTCGCGGAGGTAAAGGTATCAGGAACAAGGCTCTACGAAGAGTGCGTCATTGGGGCAATTACTAGATTGTTGGATCACGGTGTATCGCTCTGTATGGTATTTACTTTATTTTCTTTTTGCTCTCTTCCCTCCTTCCTTCATGAATAGACGGTAGATTATGTGTATGGTAGTGGATAGAGATAGAGATGTTTACATGCCTATTTAGATGTAGTACCCATAGTCTTTACAATAAGAATCGCTCGTCTTGTCCCTCAGAAGGATTAGTCGTTCTCTCGAGAAGCATACCTCTTGACCACTTTCAAATCTTCTCCCATGGAAACACTATCACGAACAACCACAAGAGCACGATAATGGTCCCTATGTTGACTTGATCATGACAGGCGTACATCTGGGCCCAGGCCGGGTAGTGCAAGGGAAGGCCGCCAGTTTCCCACCGAGTTTTCAACTCGCCATCTTACAGCACCATAGCTCTGATCCATTCACACATCTTACCGTTTTTCTTACCAGACCTGCACTCCGCTTACAGCGTGTCAATAATCAGGCTGTTCGGTTGTTTAGGATGATCAATGTCGATTACGTGTTAGCTTGTCGGCCAATATCTGATGCAGAGGGATGTGGTTCGGCGATTATCTAATCAATTCTATGTGTACGGCATGATGTTCGGATGTAAGATATTGGAACCAGCCATTGAGAATGAGAAAGCGAGATCGAGGTGCCGAGACTCATTAGGGGAGTCAACTAGACCCTCCGTTGAAGGCCTCTAGATCCTCGTTCCATGTCATCTCCTTCATCAGCCCCGATGCTGAAGCCCCAAATTTCCTTGATTGAAGACCAAGACGATCACGAGGGATATGCTAAGGGACCACGTCATTACCTACTCCAGTCCCGGTGCATGGACTAGCTAAGTACTGGAACCCTATGGATTTCATTCACAGGTGTAATGCACCGAGCGCTCACGTCGAGGATAATGCTCTGTGCGAGTAGCTAAGATATAGGCCCCCATCTTGATGTTGGTTCAATGTGCAGCCTCAGTCGATTTGATCAGGCGACCAAGTTATCCCAAGTGATTCCATTAATTTCAAGATGGCTGCCCGACTTCTACCGACGCTGTTAATTCTCGGCACTGTTGCTGCTGCAATGGCTCGATCCAACCAGACATGCAGATATCTCCCAGAGGATGCTGGTTGGCCCACACAGAGGCACTGGCGCCGTCTCAACGAGACTGTCTGCGGGCGATTAATCGCTACAGTTCCCATAGCACACGTCTGTCACGACAGTGGGCTATCCCCAGGATACAATGGAACGGGATGTGCGGCTCTGGGTAAGGCATTCGTCGAGGCCAGCGCGCAGACGCTGTATGTAGTACACTCTGGCCTCATACAAATGTAAAAATTGAGATCTGACCATTACTGACTAGCGAACCACAACCCGGCGAAATCATGAACCCTTACTTCCAGAATCTATCCTGCTCCCCTTTTACTCCAGTGTCCATGCCTTGTGAGCTCGGCGATCGTGCTGCGTATTCCATAAACGTGAGTGGGCCAGCGGATGTGCAAGCTGGCTTGAAGTTCGCCAGCGAGAATAATATCCGCCTGGTTATCAAAAGTACCGGCCTTGAGTGAGTACGACTCCTTTCTTTACCTCTGTTGATATACAAGAACCAGAAATACTGACAATGAGCTTCCCCGGCGGCAAGTTATATGGGAAAATCTACTGGCAAAGGTGCGCTTGAACTGTGGACTTTCAACCTTAAGACCACTGAGATCATAGCAAATTACGACGGCCCTTCCTATTCTGGACCGGCGGTGAAGCTTGGCCCGGGTGTCATTGCGGGAGATGCTTATGAAATCATTTCTGCAGGAGGATATCGTATTGTGGCTCCCGAGTGCGGGCTCACAGGCATCGCTGGCGGTTATACCCAAGGAGGTGGTCACTCGCAACTTGCCACTGCATACGGGTTGGCCGCCGACCAGGTCCTTGAGTGGGAACTTGTCACGGCTCGGGGTGAGTATCTGGTAGCAACGCCCGAGGAGAACACAGATCTATACTGGGCTCTCGCTGGTGGTGGAGGCGGCACGTATGGCGTGGTGCTGAGCATGACGGTCAGAGCTTATCCCGAAGGACCCGTTGCCGGAGGTACTCTTATCTTCCACAATACCAACACAACTGCTTTCTGGGAAGCCATCACAATCTGGTTTCACCAAACGCCTTCCTTTGTGCAGGATACCCCCAACAATGTCCAGTTCCTCGTCACAAATGACACATTCGAGGTCTTCGCCTTCGTCTTGCCGAACCAGAACGCTTCAGCCATACCAACCCTACTGGCCTCCTTCCTGCCGGAGGTCGATAAGCGGAATATCACGTACGTCCTCAACACAAGCGATCATGCGACCTATGTCCAGAACCTCGTCTCTTCGTACGGATCCCTGCCATATGGAAACCTATGCCCCAACTACCCCGTCATCTCCAGTCGGATCATCCCACGAGCTACCGTTCTCAACTCCACAGCCAACGCGAACCTCATGAAAACCTACCGCACCATCACCGCCGACGGTACCTGGTTCATTGGCTGCTCCATCATCAACGTCGCCGACTCCCCCATCCGCCCTCCCCACCCACCCAACGCCGTGCTCCCCGCCTGGCGCGATGCCATCGCCTACTGCAATCCAAACCACCCCTGGGACTTCAAGGATCCTTCCGCTGACATTGCTGCTAAGGAAATACTGGTGAATGACTACTTCCCGGCTATTGAGGCGGCGACGCCGGGGTCGGGGGTCTATTTGAACGAGATGGATCCATTGTATAAGGGAGATTGGAAGAAGAGTATGTATGGGGCGAATTATGAGCGGTTGCTGGATATCAAGCATGCACACGATCCGGAGAAGCTGATGTATGCGCATTTTGCTGTTGGAGCGGATGAGTTTAGGATCGATGGAACCGGGAGATTATGTGAAGCTTGACGTTGTACTTAAAGTACTTGTGAACGTAGTGTTAAGATTCAATGCATGAGTGGAGATGTGTTGGGATCTGTGCATCTTGCCAACCTTGTTTGTGACATCTCTGCTTCATGAGTCGTGAGGCAAAGAGAAGTGTAAGTAGCATCTGCATGCTTGTTCCAAAATGGGCTCAACATGATGCGCAAATCGCAGCATTCGTCCACAGCACAGGAGACTTAGAATCTCAGACACTGGGGACCTACAAAGTCCGTGACGACTTGTGTCTTGTCGATTACATGATTTCTCAACTGAATGACTTATTTGTTTTCAACAAAGGAACAACACTCAAGTCGACTCCCTCTCAAGCCTCACACATCCTCCCATCCTCCCAAATCTCCCACTTCTCACTCCCAACGGCAATCCTATTGTAAAACAACCCCTTAGGATCATACCTCCGCTTAATCTCCAACAACCTCCCATAATTAGCGCCAAAGAACACATCCTGCCAATCCCTCTGCTGGAAATCCCCCTCGTTGATATACGCCCCCGCACCCGGCGTCACCTTCTCAATAATCGGCATCACCTCATTCGTGATCTTATCCTGGCTTGCCACCATGTCGGAGAATGGGACTGAGAAAGAGTAGGGCAGCGTGTACGAGGACATGACGACGGCATCGCGCCATTGCGGCAGCACGGCTCGTTTGGAGGGGGCGGCGAAGCGCGTCACATTCATCGCTTGGCCGATCACGCGCACGCCGAGTTGGAAGGTCGCATTGATTGCGGGGCCGATGGATGGGAGGACGTCGCGGTGCAGGAGGCGGCCACCTAGAAGGTATTCGCCGGCTGTGCCGAAGATACCGACGGGGAGGGGGCCGTAGTAGTTGGCGTAGTGGTCGTGGTAGGAGGGGAATTGCGTGTAGTTTGGCTGGAGGGAGACGTTTATTGCTGCCATTGAGGCTATGAAGGGCGCGAGGGCGCGTTCAAGATCGGTTTGAGTGCGGTTGTAGCCAGTCAGAGAGTAGACGTTGATCAAGTCTTTTTGAGCGTAGTATGTAGCCATCATGCCTGCGTCGAGGATATCGGGGAGTACAGCGTGCCAGGCCTCGACGACGGCGCCGTAATCGAGGTTCGGGTCCCCTATGATGAATGAAGCAGCGCTGGTAATGGCATCGGGATGGGCTTTCATCGTGGCGGAGACCACGACACCGTAGTTCCCTGCGCCGCTGCCGCTGAGGGCCCAGAAGAGGTCTGCGTGGTCGGGCGAGGAAGGGCTCGCGGTCACGACTTCGAATTCTAGCGTGTTGTCCGCTGAAAGGCCAAAGGCTGTGCTGAGTGGAGAATGGCCCCCTGATTGGGTGTATCCACCTGCGATTCCGACTGAGGGGCATTCCCCTGTAACCACCACCAACCCAGCAGCGGAGGATGCTGTCAAGACTTGGAGGCCCTGGGCGCCGGCGGCGAGTTTAATGGCTTTGCCCGTGTATTCGGCGTCAGACCAGTCGATGACTACCGCGCCCTGCATGTTGTGTGTCCAGATGGCTAGTCCTCCTGCACCAGTCGACCGTCCTACGTAGTCATGCGCCGTGTTGCGAATCACGAGGCGAATATTGCTCTCGTCTGCAAACCGGATCGTTGCCGCGATGTCCTTTGGCCCTGTAACGTTGACGGCGTAACGGACGTAGTTACCAAACAGGCAAGATGTGTTCTGTGGGGTGAAGGGATCGCAGCTTGCGTTGGCGAAGATCGGATCCTGAATCGACGAAGATGAATTGATGCTACGATCAAGCCGTCAGCAAATGCCTTAATCCTGTTCTTGTGAGGACGTTGCTTGACCTACTGCACTGGCGGGAAATGCCACTCAGACTTCAGCTCCTCGCACAGGGCCATGTCGTAATTGGGATAGTGGCATGGCGAGGCGAGTGGTACCGTCTTGATGAGACGGCCGCCTACTGTGGCGTTGAAACCCCTCCACTTCTGCTCTGACGGCCAGCATGCATCGCCTGGGAAGCACTTGCACGACTTCTTCTCGGTAATTGTCGCTTGCACGTTGCTATAGCTCGCTAGGACAAAGATCCCAAAAAGTAAGAGGGATCTCATAATGTAGAGAAAGCTCTGGCTCGGTCTTTCACAGTGTATAAAGAGGTAGGCAGGTCAGAGAGAAATCAAGACTACTTTTTCTAGATGAGATCCATAAGAGTGCTGGAAGCTACGACTACGGTGAAGTGAAATGATTCGGCTCACTGATCTTGCCCCTGCTTTTGCATGCTCACTTCAATAGATCAAAGGTTGTACCATGTGCTAAGCATTTTGCCAACTCGGTCAAGGGTCAGACAGACGCAATAGATTTTCGAGATCACTGCAACAATCCTTGCAAAACGATCTTCAATCGGCGTACTACCTTACGGCTTGCGCTATACAGCGACCGGTGTCTTAGGGAGAGAGTCGGATGTCTATGATAACAAAGTTCGGTGGTTTGATGACGCTGAATGCATTAGTCATGGCAGCACTGTAGGCTTCTCACTTGGCTTGGCTGGACTGGCGCCTAATCATCGGTCAGATTCGCGAGGACAGACGTGAGTGATACAGGGAAGCACAACTGCCAGTTCAAGAACCAAGTGTTTCTCGCCCCCAGATCGACTGGCAATAAGTCTTCGGAGTGTTACTATCTTATCAGGGAAGGGGCCTATTGAAGTAGAACTGTATGATGGTGAGATATCTGTGGTGTTGTAATGCGACGAAGTGTGGGCTAGACCGTCAGATACGCATTCGTGATGGCATGAACGCATAGTCCTGGAATGGTGTTCTCATCGTTCCCTTACGCATGGTGATGACTTTGCCATAGACTACGCCAGTTGTATGTAAGGTCGCATCTGCGAAAAAGGCTCAGATGGATGCTGAAATGGGTGCTCGCTCTGCCACACATTCTGTCTCAACCAGTAAGGCGCTCTCTACCTCGATCCAGACACACTGACAAAGTTCGTCGCTTCCCTTCAAACTCACGCCGCGGCTTCAACTTCAGCAATGAACTCCTCTTTGAAGGAGAACTGGTTGCGAAATCTCTTAACCAGGAGCTGCCCCACAGTCTCCTTGACCGGATCAGCAGGATTCAACGGGTTCGTCGCACGAAAGTCGCCATGAAAGAACGTAGCACAGGATAGTCGGCTCTCACTATCCGCCTTATTGATCACCCTATGCTTAGCACTCTTATACTTCCCTCCAGACCACCTCATGATCATATCTCCACAATTTATCACATACACATCTTCCATGGCTTGGACCGGCAGCCAACTCTCCTGTCCCTCATGCCATACCTCGAGACCGTGCTTGCCGGGCTGCTGCAGCAGAACCGTGACACCGCCGAAGTCGGTATGAGGTCCGACGCCGAACTGTCCAGGGAGAGTTGCGGAGAGAGGTGGGTAGCGGATCATTTTCATGACCACCATAGGTTTTTTGGCGAAGGTCTCCATCAGGGAGGTCGGGTGACCGAGGCCTTGGAGGAGGATCTCCCAGATGGTTGATCCGAGGCTGAGCGTTGCTTGATAGTAGTCCCAGACTGGGTTGCGGAATGCCTTCTCGGGGAGAGGAGGCCAGACGTTGGGGCCGTAAAAGCCAGAGTGCTCTACCACGGGGTCCTCGCGGCCTATGTAGAAGGCCTTTGTGGCTCGTTAGCGGCAGTCGGCCTGAGATCGTACATTAAGGAAAGAGCTTCACATTCTAGTACTATGTCGGAATGTATCTTACCTCTTTGGAATCAGGCAAGGCGTCACCTTCTCGAAGCGACATGCCGGACTCTTCATACCCCCGGCGGGAAGGGTTGTCCAGGAACGAAAGCTTGCGTTTTTCTACCTTGGGCAAGTTGAAAAGGGTGTCGATGCTTTGAAGCAAGCCCTCTTGGAGGCCTAGAGAGATTCCATGTCCCCTGGTTTGGAAGAAGCCATATTGTGCACATGCATCTCGCACCTCTCCAATGACTCGCTCCCTGTCTCCTGGAGATTTGGGGTTGATGTATCCACTGAGGTCAATCAGAGGTAGTGTTACTTCGTCTGTCGTCATGTCTAGCGTCGACTGTTTCGCGAAGTGAATATCCGTCAGATGGATACGTCAGGTAAGGATGGACGTTGTAAGAAGCCGAAACAGAATTGCGCAAGGCCCTTGGAAAGAATTGGCTTGACAATGGGGTAGATGGATTTTAAATCTGACCTACCTTTAGGGGTACTCGGGCCATCGAATCTGAGCTCGCCGGGACGTGGCAACCGTAACAGGTACCATTACGCCGGGTGCTGAGACTTCCTAGAAGCTGCGTTTTGCAACCCGTTCAATTCTTCGGCGATTTGTTATTGATTATGCTCCCTTCGTATTAGCTTGATCCAAGAACTTTAAGTGTTGCCAGTGGCCACTAGCTACGACTCTCTCGGCGGTTCTAATGAGACTGCACGCTGCTAGAGCAAAATTTGCTTTAGCAACTCATCTTCCCGGAGGTGGTGCATGAGTCACTGATATGGTAAGCACCGAAGAGCAGCGGATTTTGGGCGCACCGAGCGGACTCGGTGTCGAAGTAGAATCCGTGAGTCTGTGGCCTTCTACTGACGTCTTGAAGCGCTCATTGATTAAGCATAAGAGATGTTCTTATCCTTCTCCGTGCCATAGCTCAGCTGAGACCTCGTCCCGCGCACTCCCATCTGACATAAGCTCAGCCATACGACACAGTCATCAGGATGCACGTCCTCATCGTCGGAGCTGGTATTGGTGGTCTTACTCTTGCCCAGAACCTCCGAAAGCAGGGCATCTCGTTTGAGATTTTCGAGCGTGACGCAGACAGGAACGCGCGTTTTCAGGGATGGGATATTTCCATGCACACGTATGGATTCACCACTCTAGTCAATACCATTTCCTGAGGGCGGGCCTGGTTTGGTGTCTGTATTTAACACGGGTGATAGAATCGTCAACAAGCTCGTGTCTTCACTCCCGTGCGATCTGCCTGATTTGAGAAAATCGGTAGATCATCTTTCGCCATTGAAGCTCAATTCCCAATTAGCATATTACTATGGTGGCAGGGATGAACGATATGGCTTCGAGGTATGGGATACATCTCGATGTTTCTAGCGTCAAAGCTAGGTGATTACCGTACGCTGCTGCTGAAGTTGGAAATCAGGATTGTGCTGAAACAACGTTCATCCGCGCAGAGCGGGTGAGACTCCGGGACTGGCTCATGACCAACCTTCCAATCCAATGGGGCAAACATGTTACGGGCATCGAACACAACGATCAAGGGGTTTCCTTGAAGTTTAAGGATGGTACAAATGCCAAGGGAGACATCATGGTAGGTGCAGACGGAGTTCACAGTGTCGGTAAGTACATCAGCTTAACGTCACCGGGCAGTCTGAGCAATCGCGTTAGCTGACATGGAGAAATTGAGTCCGAGAGCATTTGTTACAGCGTCCCAGCAGTGATTTGCTCCAGGTCGTCCCACTGACGGCCATTGTAGGCGAGCTAACCCTGTGCGGTAACGCATTTAAGCGCCAGCTCGCGCTCGGCCACAGCGCTTACAACCTCATCAACCCGGAACTAGGGTTCATTGGCTTTGTTGGCCTCCACTACGCCCTCCCTGACGGACAGTCCGGTCGGTTTTTCTGGATGTTCATGCAACCAGACCCCGAAGACGTCAGCCACCCTCAGCACTGGCTCCATACGGCCAGTCAGCAGGAGAAGCTGGACCATGTCCTCAAGACCACTGCGAAACTCCCGCCCAAGTTTCGCGAGGTCTTCGAATTGACGCCTGTACATGGCGTTCGGGAGGAGTCGCACGTTTGGCGGGACCTTGAGCTCGAAAGCCTTCCCGCTGGGCGCGTCGTTCTGCTTGGGGATGCGGCTCACGCTATGACCCCGTCCCGCGGCGAGGGTGCGTTCCATGCTTTCATCGATGCTATGAAGTTGACCACGACGCTGGGTGAGCTTAAGGTCAACGCTAAGGTCAATGACATTGTTGCTGTCGAGGCTGCTGTCGCAGGGTACAATGAGGAAATGTTGAAGAGAGGCTTGATTGCCGTGCGGGCTTCGAGGAGTTCGTACCAGGAGGCGAAGAAGAGGGCGGAGACGAGGCAGCACTTCACCACTGGCATGAGAGCGCTGGCTCCCTCGCCGGTTGCTGTAGAATTGAAGGCTTAGTACATTCTATAGTATCAAGTGTCCTTGGAAGCTCGAATCATATGCGTTGTCAAGGCTAAAAGATGAGATTGTTGCCCTCCAGTCCTGGATTCCAACGTGATTTTGTAATCTCGTACCTAGTGGAGCCGAAGCAAAGGATACTTTCCCACTCGCCAATCTCTCAGTCTCGTCACTCTTCATTCAAGAATGTTGTCCCCGGGAAATAGTGGCATCAAGTTGGATGTAGGCCCGGCTCAAGTATCTCATGTCAACATTGAACCCTAAACTTATGAAGTGCCTCAGACTTTCGTCTTCGCAGAAAACGTGCGATGGAGATATGTCAATTCCAGTACGACTACCGAGTAGCCTAGCTTACCATGTCGACCCCAGTCCTGAGGCTGCTCCAATCGCCAGCCATCGCTTTTAGGGCATGATAATTGGTCAAGCCGTGATAGTGAAGCGCATAGATGCCGAGGTTCCAATCACCTTGCGCAACGAAACGGGTCCACCACCGAGAGTCACAACGGTGTGTGGCTTGAGTCTTGATAGTGATTATAGTGTGATTCCTGGCATTAGCATTGGTGTCGTTGGGTCGGACCCTCTTTTGTTTCACTAGTCCTTCCATATCTTCATCGCCCTGTACCCCAACGGACTACTTCCACTACTCTGCGCAGTGCATGAAGGACAAAGCTTCATCTTCCTATCGCGAGGAAAGTCGGTCATTGGACTCCATGAGAAATATCGCCGAGTTGTTTATCATCAGCACCGAAAGTGGGTAGAAGGCCCTCAACCGACGCCGATCAGAGAAACATGCGACGATGCCTTATTGCAATCGACACTAACAATCCTGATGATCTAGTTTCGAAGCGAGAAGCGAATTACCAGATGAGTCCAACCTATCAGGTACAAATGTTGGACCACATCAATGTTTGGATGGCCATCGCTGTTGGAAGCCATGCAGCCAGTACAATGCCTGTAACTTTCTGCATGAGTGATTGAAACAAGATAGATCTGTAGCGGTAATTTTACCGCGGGGCGAAATGGATCGTCTAAGTTGTTGCAAAGTCTAGCTCGCGATATCCCCAGAAAGAAAAGTCCATCTATCCTGCAGTAAAAGCTAGTGGCAGTTCTAGTTTCGTTTTCATCATGAAATCTTCAGCTTCACCTACTAAATCCATGTCATCATGTACATCGTACCGTCTGCCACAGGTGGGCGAGCCTTTGTTGCACCTGCTTCCTAAAATCACTCAACACCTCTCTACCGGCCGTACCCACAACGGGCCCTGTTGAGACTGGTTGCTGCAGACCAGCAAAGTCAAGCTTATCAGGAAACGTCTTACTTGAGCTTACCGTGCTAGGGGCGGTCTGAGGTGCCAAGCACATGTCCACAGCCTGATGTTGGCGCTCCATTAGGTATGAGCAGAGCTGTACAACTAGGACTAGCTTGACGTTTCCTAGTGCCATCGTGTTCATGCAAGCACCGTGATACGCGTCGTGTTGCAAGGCCATAAAGACTGCCATGTAGATTTCCAAAAGCAGCGTCTCACAGGCCATGACCAGGTGGCGGATGATTTCCATGGTGTTATTGCAGGACTGTCGACTTCCACTTGACGGTGCAGAGGGCCAGGGGCCCTTAGCCAGCCCCGGGTATATGCTATTTTGACTCGAGGAGACAGTAGATGGCGTAGAAGGTGAGGTGGTCGTGGACGAATTGTACGATTCGACGTTGGTCCTGACCTGCAAATAACTTAGAATTTCCAGCAGACGGTGCGACGCAGAGAAGACGTCGTGTAGAATGCCAGAACTGCTTTTAGGTTTCGTCTCGGGCGTTGAACTTGGATAGGGATCTTGTCTCTTCGTAGGGCCATTATCTGAAGGCTGTGTGTTCATGTTGGCGGAGCCTTGACCATGAGCGAGCCACGTGGCCACCGACTCAAACGCAGCAGCATGGATGAGCGGAGTTGCTTGACCATTTGGAGGATGGGCTGAAGATGATTCTGCTGCTTCCGCCAGAGTGTAGCTTGAGTAGCGTAATGAAGAGAGATACGTGCTTAGTTGGGACAGCTGCGCGATGACAAGGCTCGGCCAGTTCATGTACATGTCAGTGGATCTGTTGATCCTGCCGTCGACACCGCCCTCGATGCAATTGTCAATGTTGCTTCTGCTGCTACCATCCTGTCCCTTAAGATTGCTACCCCCAACTTGGCTGTGGGGGTATGCATGAGGATGAAATGGCCGAGGGGGGTAAGGAAGGTTGGTGGGCGAACAAGGTTCCATCCCTTCTCGCAAATCTCCATCGTCCCAGAAAGCGTTGAGGGACGCCAATACGGTATCATATTGACTCCCAGCCGAGTCGTGACTGTTCCAATCCATACCAACCTGAGTGTAGTCCCAGCTCAAAGCCTCCAGTCGTGGCCACGTATCTGTGGACACGTCCAGGGATATATCCATAGGGCTGGCCAGGGTGGCGGGCTCGTTCGTGCTCATACTCTGGCTCGCACTCGTACTCGGACTGGGGACTGGGATTTCGTCTACATTCATCTTTGAGACGGCATCGACATCGGCAGCTTTCATGTCAGAGTCAGCCATCCTCGCCATCCTCAATACCACCCCCCAGCAGCTCGGATTTGATAGGTCGCAAACTCACAGACAGCTGGAGCTGGAGCTGTAGCTCTTGGCTTGAGAGGCTCTTGTGCCATCTCTGGGCTTCTTGTACCGTTTGTGCTGGTGGTAGTCGACTCGTCGGTCAAGCGGTATGGGCTGGGGCGACCCTTGGGCAGACTGAAGCTGTACACGCACTGAACCCGTTTTCGGAAGCACCGGTCACATCCACCACCGTTACTGTTGTTCTCGCGCGTGCATCGCAGCTTCTGTTTATGGCACCGGTCACATGATTGCCGTTGTGGTGGTGATGGTGGTGGTGGTGGTGTTGTGGACGATGTCGTTAGTGGAGTAGCTGCGCGTGCACGCGGAGTCGGGACCATGGTGACAGGAGACTTCAAGCTTCTCGAGGACATGGTACCCCAAGATGTCGAACAAACCGGAGCACATCACCTGCAACTTATCCGTTTTGTGTCATTCTATGGTAAGCCTCTCGATAGGTCCACCGGGCTTGATAGTCCGACTCACCGCTCCACAAGGCAACAACTCCAGTCAGCTAGGCTGTTGGGGACACTTTCACCAGCCGACCCGTTTTGCAGCTGTCCCGCGACGTATGACCTGCATGGTAATCGCAGCTTGGCCGTGTGGAGGAGATGCCCGCATAGCTAGCGCACGTAAGGGGCTTTCAAGGCTTGCATCTCGTTATCTGACACCTATGAGGAGTTCTTGCGAGACGGGATGCTTTTCGCCGGACATCGTGCCCTTACGCTGCACAGGCGGTGTGACGACTCAGGGGGTGAGAATGCGACACGCTGCAGGCTTATCCTGCGGTCTACCAGCAAGAATGGATGGAGGTCTGATTTAGGGCGGTTGAATAAGATTCTCAACAATAACACGACTGGGCATACTTTGCGCTTACTGGTAAGCGGGAGAAGCCGGATGATCAACCGTCGTTCCCATGGCTCCCCGTGCTCCCTCCGGGCGGATACAGCCCCCAGCGGCGCCAACCTGAGCTAGTGTCATGCATCATGGGCGCTAGTCCTTGATGGGTAGTCAGTAGGAACTGCATTAGAAATCGCCGAGGGTCATCAGCGGTCATCCACTTGTCAGCACTAGATGCGTGGTACAAGGGAGGGAGATGGCTGGGCCGCTCGGGAGCATGACAAAATCATGTGATTCACACCTGAATAGTCAAGCTAGGGAACGGACGGCTCAGGATACGCATGGAGAACCTGAATATGGCAAACGTTGATTCAGACCGTTTTTGGTTCTGACAGGAGGTTAGAGCCTGTCGTGCCTTACGAGGCCTGACTGGGTGGGCTGAGGTGGGCTTGTTTCCCCACTGGTCTTGAGCAAAAGCCTGGCAGGGGTCCGCACCCATTCCTGCCACCTTGTGAAGAGCAATGCAGAGAAAATTCTTGGCATACCCCATTCTGCCTCGGTGTCCTCGGGGCTAGGCTAGACGCCGGATTACTAAAGCATCTCCCAATACCGCTAGAATGATTCAAATGAGCTCCTAGAATACCAGATAAGTTGTATCGTTAGTCCCATTTGTCAGCTCAAATAAGCATCAAAAGATCAAACTTACCTTCACTGCTCCGAGCTGTCAACACAACTGTGAGAGTCGAGACACACGGACCGTTGGCCCTTGAACCTTGAACAGTGAACCTGCTACGATAAGTACTTCGTTTCTAGACTAGGGGTCGAAGTGCCAAGACTAACATTTTCAGCCTCAACACCACTCAAGGAGCTGTACCTCAACTCACCATCACTCCACCTCCAGACACTCACACGCTTCTACCCCCAAAATACAAAGCTGAGCCGTGAACCATGTCCAAGGTCCTCGCCGTCTTTGGCGCTACCGGCCAGCAAGGTGGTTCGGTCGTCGCCCATGTGCTGAACGATGCAGCGCTCTCCCAAAAATACAAGATCCGCGCCATCACCCGTGATGTCAATTCAGACAAGATCAAGACACTCAAGGGAAAGGTTGAAGTCGTGCAGGGCGACGTCTTTGATCGTGCCTCCCTGGAGACCGCTTTGGCTGGCGTCCACACCGTCTACATTATGACCACGCCTTCTTTCGCACCAAACGCCGTGGAGGTCGAGTTCAACAGCGGCAAGACCATCGCCGACGTCGCCGTTGAAAAAGGCGTGCAGTACTTGATCTTCAGCACTCTACCCTCACCCAGCCAGATCTCCGCTGGCAGATACACCAAAGTCACCCCTTTCGACGCCAAGGCAAAGATTGAGCAGTACATTCGTGGCCTGAAAGTCAAGAGCGCTTTTACCTCGCTGGGATACTTCATGGAGAACTTCGGGTCCCAGCCATTCTTGGCCCCAAAGCCGGCTGCCGACGGCACTTTCGTTCTGACCCGCCCAAACAATCCCAAGACCCCGTTGCCATTCATCGACGCGGTCGGGGACACAGGAAAATTTGTTGGTGCAATTCTCGCCGACCCCGACAAGTATGCTGGCAAGATGCTCTGCTGTGCTACCACGCAGTACACCTGGGAGGATATCGTCGCTACCATGTCCAAGGCTACCGGCAAGACCGTCGTCTATGACAAGGTCCCGCGGGAGGACTTCAAGAAGAGCCTGCCCTTCCCTGGGGATCTCGCCGATATCTTCGTTCAAGGCTTCGCTTATCAGGAAGAGTACGGCTACTTCGGCTTGAATTCTCAGAAGGAGGTCGCTTGGGCTGCTGAGAATGCACGTGGCAAGCTGTCTACTTTGGAAGAGTTCTGGAAGAAGAATCCTCTTCAGCTTGCCTAGACGCACAAAGGTACACAGGTGGGATGATAAGAGGCTTCATGGTGACTGGGTTGGGTATTTCTAAACGGACCAGCTTGGGTGACGCGCCATGAAGTAGAGAGATGGACGTCCCTGAAATGATGAGTAGAGAGTGTTCACGCTCCACTGAATACGTCAATAGGAATGCTTGCAGCCGTGAGGTGAAATAGAATATCAAAAGTTAGCATGCTGATTATTATTCCAACCACCCAGCACTAATCTCCACATTGGACGAGACCATCTGCAATGAAGCTTCGAATATCCAGAGTCCTATCTGATGGCGCCTAACATGCGTGATATACAACCCAGTCTGCACGCAGATATCTAAAATGGAATGACTCTCAGACCAGTACAATCAACAACGCCTCTACCCCTGGAAGCATCTTTCGTATGCTCTTGATGACTCCCGACATCCCAGAGGGGCCTTCTGTCCTCTCGGTTGCCCCCTTGTTACTCCTACAATAGCTCCTGATGTACCTGTGTACCCTTACACCTCTCTTCATTACGTTTTGACTTATCTATGTGCGTCCTGTCCCCTTTCCTTCCCTATCACTAATTCTAGATAGTAGTCGAGTCAACTTCTTTTTTCGCCCACCAAAAATTGTAACGCCGGTCTAGTAAACAGGGGGTCGACTTCTTTTAATTTTCGAAGTCGATTATTATTATAATCGAGGGGACGGCCAAAGGGCAGCCCTTTCCTGCTCCGGCCATCGCGCGGCCGGTTGGGGTTTAACGTGGCCCCTTCGGGCAACGCGCCCGGCCTCGCCTGGCCCGCCGCTTTCTCGAATTATAAAGACCTCCATCCCTCGCTGTTTCTCCGTCGTCCTTTCAGTCTCCCTCCGACATCTCTGCGCTTAGTCCCACGACCAGGGGATCAGCGCCTCCCTCTCCTTCCAGCGACTTTCGCCTAATCGCCCAACCCCATCTCGCCGGGCGCTGGCCTGCCACCGCTATCGAATCGCTAGCCCTCCCTCCTCCACTCGCACCCCTCCTCATCTGACCACTCTGAGGCACAGCCTGAGCCAACCCCAGAACGTGCCACCCTCACTGGACCACGCTGGGCCTCCACGGCGCTGCTCCACCTCAGCTGGAACGGAGTTGATGCCGTTTGGGGGCGCGGTGAAGGCCTCGACGCGCTGAGCCTGCAGGACGCAGCCTTGCAACGCCCACCGTCGTCTTGCCACGGCTCAGCTGACCCTCGACGCTGCGACGGCATTCCTGGACAACGTCAGTGTGCAGCGACGATCATGGAGTCTAGACCGCAGGGTACACCAGATCAGGGGGCACAGCCGGCGCACGCCCAAGGAGGGAAACGCCTCACCGGCGATCCTGCGACATCCCCTTCCTGTCTGCCTAGCCATATGATCTGATGACCTAGCGCTGAGGGGCCAAGTGTGAAGCTAGATATGGGCGTTGAGCCGCAGCCAGTGGACGATGCAGCTCGATTGCGGTCAGCAGGTCTGCTGACCTCCTGAAAATGTTTGATTTGGGTAGTGGCAGGCAATTTCGGTCTCTGTCGTGTCAGCTGGTGTTTCAGGCATCAGCCATTGCTGACGTGGCGCCTGCTCGATCGCGAGGATATGCAAGCCCACTGCCCGAGGAAGTCTGGATCGGTCAAGCAACAGCGAAGAGTCTGGGAAAGGTGAACACCTGGGCTGCGACGGCGCTACCATGGGATCCTGCGAGGCGTTCTGCCAGGCGAACGCTGGTGATGGTGCGACTGGATCCTGCGGCAGGGCTCGATCGAGGCACATCGTGAAGACGGGACAGGAGATGGTTGGATGGTGTGTGAAGGTCGAGAGGGCGGGAAGGAGCCCCTGAGGGCTGGGACGAGGATGCCTTGAGACGTGGATCTCGATCCTCGCTACGCATCATTCTAGACGAGAGGTGGTCGACACGTTATAGCGGTCTCAGCTTGCAGATCGTGGCCGCTGCAGCTGACGGCCTCAACGGGATATAGAGGCCTGCGAGGGGCGCAGCGGTGATCGAGCTGCATGGGATAGATGGATGAGTGGATGCGAAGTTCCAGTGGCTGCATGGTGCGCCGAGACCTGTCTCATGAGACGCGAGAGTTGCTTCCAGATCGTCGATCGATGGTCTAGTGGGTGTGGAGGGGGGAAATGGGATCTGTGCGAGAGGAGAGTCGCAGAAGAGTATATCAGCCGGCCTTCGCCGCCTCCATGGACCTCGCGCATCTTTCTCTCCACCTATCCCAGCCGATTTACTGTATCCTGCTCTGTCTCCTTTCATATCTGCGATGGCCTCTGTCGGCTTGGATTTCATCCCCTATTAACCTCCTCCCTCGACAGCCCGGCCTGTCAAGTGGCGTTCTGCAGTAGCGAAGAGCGGTCTTTCCACGGCCAGCAGCGAGCGCAATGACCCTGTGGACCTTACACCGCAGACCACCGCGAGCGCTAAGCTCGCAATTTACGACTTCATCGAATACGTCGATCTGACTACCTCCCTGCCAGTGAAGGCTATGGATCCACTCGGCTTTTCAGTACTGGGTTTTAGAGGCGCAGATGTATTGGAAGCGCAAGGTAAGGTCCGCTATCCTTAGTATCGATGGGGCGTCAAATAACGACTTTCAGGTCCTCCCTCGATTGGGCACTCTTACGCGGCCGGCAGCGAGGAGAACGATCCGCTCCACCCGTCGTTCCAGGAGCTGCTGCGCGACGTCGAAGATACATACGAGCCACAGCCTACAGTAATGGCTGTCCAAAACGGGAGTGAGGGAGCGGACAGCGCCTCTAAGCTCCCTACCCCGAACGACTGCGTAGACTCCACTGCCCCCATACGGGAAAGAGATGGAGACATGTGTGAGGAGATCGCCGCCCACAGCGTCCTCCTCAATAATGACTCGACATCTGACGAGCAGGGTGGGCTGCAGGGTGCCCCCAGCACTGCAGCGGTTTCGGTGTCAGGCGCACATGCTGGGTAGGCTCTTTGGACCTTCGCTCGCTGATTCCACTGCTAACAGAGGCCTGCAACCTAGGACGATCTCCCTCCGCGGGAAGACAAACCATCCTACTTTAGTTCTTCCTCCCCCTCCTCCACTACCACCACCGCCAGCACAACCTGCTGATACCGCCCTCTCGTCGACATTCCATACACAAGCAGAATCAAGTGACGGCTTCCCCCAAAACGTCGGACCTGGTCCCTCTACTGAGAGAAAAGAGAAGGCAGACACAGGTGATCGCCACAAGGGAGATGGAGGTGCATAACATGGGAAGTGCACGGCTAAGAGCGCTACGGATGCTCGACATTCCTCCAAGCGCACAGCAAGCAATGCAGGTTTGAACGAGGGGAGCGAAGGTATACCCAGGTCAGAGAAGGCCCGACGACGTATTGGTCAGTCCGCAGGCCCTGATGGCTACATACCGCGACTAATTATTCTCGAAAGACCCTACCAACGCGACAGATAATGCCGACGAAGACTCTCGCGACCTCGACTCCGTACGGCTCCGCGCGCAACCCAAGCCAGTCTTCAAACGGACCCCCCCTCTGCGAAACTCCCGGCAACGCGAGAACATAGCGAGTTCGATTCAATCCAGTGAGGCTGGCGACAGTCAAGGTAAGCCCCCCTCCTATATTTCTAACCAGTATCCGGACATTTCTTCTGATACACTTCAGATTATCCTCTCGTGGTTGAGGATAACAGCGTAATGGCCGATGACATCGGTGCCTTCACTACAGCCACCACCGTCGAGCCAGAGATCGGAACTATACACCTCCGTTTCTTCAGCTTCCACCCAAGGGAAGATCCAAAGGCCCTCGGGTGCTTAGATGCTACCACCACCCTCGACGCTTCCGTTGAACCCCTCGATCGGCCGACCTCTCTCGACGTCGCTCTACCCCAGCATCTATATGGGCGGGTTGTTGGCGAAGACGAGCACGGAACAGCAATGGTCATAACCTCTCCCAGTGCCAGCACTCCGCCACTTCCCCAGCCATCTGAGGCCCAAACTTGCGTACTTGAAGAGGAGGAATGGGAGATCAGAAAGATTGTCGGCAAGAGACGGGTAGGGAAGGGCTACGAATATAAGGTGCGTTGGAGGGATACATGGCTGCCTAGAAGTGAGTTAGGGAACGCCCAACGAGTACTGCAGGAGTTTGAGGCACGATATCAACCGGGATCTAAGTCGTGGAGACTGGCACGTGCAGACAAGGTCAGATGACAGCTTCGGGCGGACCTTACATTTCCCCTGCTCCGCTCTTTGCCTTCCTTCTCTCAGATTCAGGCACGAATCGGTAATCGTTATTTACTTTATCCTCGCCTGAATAGCGCAGACACCACTTTCGACCTCTTTGCTCTAGACGACTCAGGTTGCGACGAGTGAGCTATGTTGACGGATAATCTCTAAGCTTCTAATAGCCATTAATGCCCGCCGGTACATCTTCTCGGCCTCGTCCAGCTTGCCCTGGTTAGTGTAGAGATTGCCCAAATTGTGGACGGTAGCGAGTGTAGATGTATGCCCAGGGCCCCATGCTTTCTCGTATCCATCCAGTGCCCGCTGGTACATCTTCTCTGCCTCGTCCAGCTTGCCCTGATTTTTATAGAGATTGCCTAAGTTGCTGACGGTTATTAATGTGGATATATGCTCGGGGCCCCATGCTTTCTCGTATCCATCCAGTGTCCGCTGGTACATCTTGCCGCAAGGCTGCAGGCGAACTATCAAATCGTGGAGCAAAAATCGCTGCATTGGGCCCTGAATTAAGCCAATCGTTTGGGGGAACGAACAAGGATTCAGGGTTCGAAGCTATCGACGTTGGCCAGAGAATGCGGCACCACCAGCAAAGCAGCCTTAGAAGCCGATCATTCAGACGCGGCCGATGCATGAGAGTTAGGTAGTCTGGATGCAATGTTCGAGTCTTCGGTAATAGGCTTTCGTGCTGCCATTAAGGATTTGGATTGCATTGCCCCTTTCATGCAAGATATGACGATGTGAAAAGAGTAGGTCTGTGATTCGGCCTTGTTTAAGAGCTTCTGAACTCAATATTCGCTGCGTAGCACTTGCTTGACCAAGTATGAATCCTTTCTCATCCCAATTATATATATTGTCGGCGGTGATATGGTGTTTTTCGATCCCATTACGGAGCTAAACCCGATATTAGCTAAATGGCCAATTAAATGCAAAATAAAGCAAATAGAAAAAACTGATATAATTACAAGTTGATAGAAATGCTCAAATGAGGGGAGATATTCAGCTTTGGTACGTTGTTTATCAATATTGCGTAGATATGTACTTTTCAAAGCATCTTTATGCCTGCGCACAAAATCCCCAGTCCAATTCTTGCCCACAGTGTTCTGAATCATCTCCTCCGCCATATTTTTCACCATTTGGCTTGTAGGAGGCATGCCTCTATCAGTCAATCGATTGATTTGACTAATCCCGAATCAACAGTCAGCGCTACAACCGTGCCCAGTTGGAGCGGGGTGCTAGGATAGGAGTAGGATGTCGAAATTGAAGTCGGGTGCCAGAATTTGAGGGTTGTAAGAGGTGGAGCAGCAGGACTGGACCAAACGGTGAGAGTGTCGACCAATGAACGAACGCCCTATTAGGGTGTGCGAGGAAGATATTAAGCCTTGTATAACGGCCGACGTAGTGATTCGCTAAGGACAAGAAAATAAAAGCATAATATTCTATCATTCAATCACGAATCCTGCATATATATAAATTAATTAATACACCTATTAATCCGAGTCAATTCGTAATCTACCTTCTCGCATGAAACCATCAAATATAATGAATGACGAGGCTGAAGATAAAGCGATAAAGCTTTGTTAGGGGACGGACTAGAGACTATAACTCCAGAAAATATAGGCGAAAATATTGGATAAGATACTTGATATAGAAAAACATCTCCGCTCCCAGCGCTGTAGACATGAGAAGGAGGACAGAGTAGTTTCTTACTCGTCGTGGAGGCGAGGGTCAAGCTTATCGAATAGGTTAGAACCTACCGACGACGCCGGCGTTTCCGCAGCACCCGCGCTCTCGTCCGTGATAGAAGCGGTTGACGGAGACGAGTGTTCCAAGCTGATTAAAGGAGGTGTCGACGTTTTAGTATATTATCGGCCGTATAGCTTCGTCGTCTTATCTATAAAATTATACGTGAATTAGGGCCACCTTTTAAGCTTCACATCCTAGTCGTGATCCTTGGTCTTTTAAGACCTCTTTCTTCGGTCAGGCTTAAACCCCACTTCGCTACCTAACCTACGCCTCTTTATACCTTTAGTGAACTGGATGTAATAAATATCCTGAAGGTGGAATTTTATCTCTAGAACGGATTAGAAAGCGTCGACGTATTTCAGCCTCGGATAGGGGCATTTAGTCGCTTTATAATCATCTAGCCTCTTGATATATCTATCGATATATTCTTTCTATTTTTCACGGTCGAGGAATTACTATATCCGTGTCGGAGCTAGAAGTGTAGTATTCCCCAGATAGAAAGGGTAATACCTAGGGCAGGTAAGGGTCCCGCCGTAGATGAAAGGATTATACTAGATAGGGAGCATTTCCGGCGTCCGCAGGTGGTCTTAATAGTAATGGTTCTATTCATCTTTACCGAGAATCTATTTACTATAATCGAAGCACAGCTTAGTAAAGCCGTAGGTGGTCACAAGTCTCTTTTTATAGCAGCTATAGATATGTCTCTATCTCTCGGCCGCCGGCTTACTATAAGGAAAGAGCGAGGTTAGTAGCTTGCTCTACTCGTGGAGGACGTACAAGGGAGGGGGATGTCACGAACCTATCGAGCTCCAGCTTATACTCTGTAATTAGGCAACTACACTTCTCCGGTTCTAACCCCGGACGGAAGGGAACCTCGGTATCCTATCAACAGAGCGTAATTATATCGCGGAGGACTAAGCGACCCTTATTACTCCGGATAGGAGCGATAAAGAAAAGATTCGACGCCAGTTAGTCGCGTTCGGGCATAAGACGACGAATACGGTGAAACTAGCTACGGTAGTATCCTATAAAGTCGGCGTCGTCCGGGCTAGCTAGGAGTTTACTCGGTTAAAGCTTTTAGTACCTGCTAAGCTCTTCCGCCAGGAGCTTTCGTTTATCTACTAGTAGAGTTAGTCGACGTTCTTTCGTAGCCGGGTCTATCTTTACCTTCGGAGCTAGAGCGTCGATCTTAGTGTTAATAGCGGCGAATTCGGGGGTATTCTCCAGCTCGTGTTACTTCCTAGCCGGCAGTACCTACTATAGTTCTGGATTACGATGCAGAGTCAGCCCGCGGAAGCGATCATTTACGATACTACGTAGCTTCCCGTTAAAGTAGCCCCCTTAAAGGTCGGTCCTAGCATTATTAGGCATGTAGGAATCGTAGTAGGTACGCTTATTACGGTGTCTACCGTACTTTATCCTTTAAGCCGCCGAATAGAGCTTGTCTACCACCTATATCAGCTTGAGAAATCGGGTCGAGGGGGGAAACGATAAGACCCTACCGATAAGGTACAGGCCCTCTACCCTAAAATCGTGGATAGTGGGGGGCCGTAGATATCCGGCGCGCCCTCCCAGCTCCCTCAGACGCCTGCTAAAGGTGTCGGCTTTTTCTATCTCGCCGGTGGAGACGACGTGGAAAAATAGTTTGCCGAGTATACCTTTATTCTACCGGAGATAATACATTTCGTTCTCCGGCGGTTCGATCTCTAGTAATTCCTTTATAGTACTATAGTCCCGGAACGCATTCTCCGCGATGGCTCTGGCCAGCATCGTAAGTACTGGATTATAAAAAAGTGGTCGTGGCTCCAGACCCTCGTGTACGGAATGTTCCGGCCTGCTCATTACATCAACTGTCGGAAAGCTGTAGTGACGGAAAAGCTTTGGATGCTGTCGAGGCGAACCTTTTCTCCGGCGTCAATGTCATATTCTTCGCATCTCGTACTACCTATATAGCGAACTCGGCTTTCCCGTACTTATTCCGAAAGATACTAAAGGTTATGTCCTATATAACGCATTCTTAATCAATTTCATCCTTATTTAAGAATTCGTTTAACTTGCGGAGAATACTTACACGGTAATAGAGGCCACGACCGGAACCGGCACGGCAAGTAGATTCGATATACTCACCTACCCTGGCCGATATAAACACGTAGAGCTGGATCTTCGCCTATATATCCACACGGATCCGCGGCTTGTCGTAGATCTGCCAGTCTTTCTCCTAGAGCTGCGTGCCTAGGTATATAAAGTGGTTGGTGGTACCGTAGCTCCTAATCCTCTTTCTATAAGCGAGGCCAAGCTCTGTTCGTAGGGGTTCCTTGATGAACTGCAGGCTGGTTAGCCTTAATACTTAAAGCATGGGTTACGGAAGCCACAGGGTACTAACGTTTATAATAGACTGCGTTATTTCGGGAGGTATAAGGGAGGCGTGCCTCCGCCAGCCGGCCGTGAAGTCTTTCCAGTATTATAGAACGGACTTCTCGCCCGCCTTAGGGTCGCTATAGGTGCCATTAATACCGTAGGCCATTATCCTTATAAAGTCCTTTAAAGTCTCTAAGTCGTACGGGTTAGCGCCAGGGTAGTCTTATACGTATCTATTTTACGAATATCAGCTTCTTTTAGAACGCGCTAGGGCCTAGGGCGGTAGACCTACCTATTCTATAGCCCCAACGCCCGCGCGTAGTTTTTCTCAGTCTTAGGTTCAAGGTGTTTCTTGACTATACTACCATTAACGATCGCTTTATTAATATTAGAACCCTTCTTACGAGCTCGCTAGAAGAAATCCTCCGGGGACTTCTTCTTTAGTATTAGAGACGGCGTGAGGAGCGATTCGGACGGAGTAAAGAGCGAAGGTAGAATTTAAAGGGAGGGAAGGAAGAGAGATATAAAGAGAGGGTACGCAGGTATTATAAAGCTAGGTCTTACTAGAAGTAAACGAGGCGTCCTGCGAGATGATTAGTAAAACAACGGGACCAAGGTAGACAGGTAGGAAGGACGAAATAGAAAGAGCGAGGCTAGTAGACAAGGCTTTATACGTAATAGTCGGGGGAAAGGGTATAGCGTCGTCTTCACATCCAGTTTCGCACCCCCGGGAGCCAGCTCTAGCTCCCCTCCATCCTTCTAGAATTCGCCGTCTAAACTTGACAAGATCGAGCTGGCAGGATGGACTAAGAGTCACGAGAATAGCATATCAAGAGAGCACGAAGGAGCAGTGCCTGAGTAGTAGGTGAGCGAAAGTGAGCTGGGGTGAGTAGTAGGTGACGCGAAGGTGCGTGGTGGGTGCGAAGAGCGGCGACAGCTGACTAACCCGACCGGGAGCGAACGCAGGTTTTCGTAGGCCACCCTACCTACGTATGCACCGACGCATCATGATATTTCCTATATAAATCACGTCATTCGTTCCATTTCATGCTACTCAGCCATGTTAAAATTAGGAAAATCGGTCCTGTGGTTCAAAAGATATATTAGAATGAGTGGATTCACCTACTAAATTCTATGCGCCGACGGCTAGAACAATTGGATCAACAACAAAAATCCTGTCATTGTTTACAAATTACCTATTCTACCACGTCACCTACCAACGTGTCTGATATCAGCCTGAATAGGGGGTGATATCTGTCTCATTACCAGGTATGCAACGCTGTTACAATGATCCATATCGCTGCATTACTGCATTAGCTAATGCTGTCGCATTTACAGGCCAAAAACCCTACTATTCACGTCACCTACCAACGTGTCTAATATGCACCTATCAACGTGTCTGATATCGGCCTGAATAGGGGGAAATATCCGTCTCATTACCAGGTATAGAACGCTGTTAGAATGGGTGCATATGATATGGCTAATGCTGTCGCATGCACAGGCTACCTACCAACGTGTCTGATATGCTCCCTACTATTCACCTCACCTACCAACGTGTTTGATATCGGTCTGAATAGGGGGAAATATCCGTCCCATTACCAAGTATAGAACGCTGTCACAATGATCCATATCGCTTCATTGCTGCATGGGCTAATGCTATCGCATTCACAGGCCAAAAACCCTACTATTCACGTCACCTACCAACGTGTCTGATATCCACCTACCAATATATCTGATATCGGCCTGAATAGGGGGAAATATCCGTCCCATTACCAGGTATGGAACGCTGTCACAATGATCCATATCGCTTCATTGCTACATGGGCTAATGCTGTCGCATTCACAGGCCAAAAACCCTACTATTCACGTCACCTACCAACGTGTCTGATATCCACCTACCAACATATCTGATATCGGCCTGAATAGGGGGAAATATCCGTCTCATTACTAGGTATAGAACGCTGTTAGAATAGGTGCATATAATATAGTTAATGCTGTCGTATATACAGGCTACCTACCAACGTGTCTAATATGCTCCCTACTATTCACCTCACCGACTAACGTGTTTGATATCAGTCTGAATAGGGGGAAATATCCGTCCCATTACTAGGTATGGAACGCTGTTAGAATGACCTATATCGCTGCATAGGTCTATAGGCTAATGCTATCGCATTTACAGGCCGGCTACCTACCTACGTGTCTGATATCGGCCTGAATAGGGGGAAATATCCGTGTTATTAATAGCCTACTATATCTAATATGCTCCCTACTATTCACCCCACCTACTAATGTATCTGATATGCTTCCTGCTATTCACGTCACCTACTAAACGCCAGGTAGTAGGGGTGATTTTCCGACGTAAAAATCTTGAATTTTTACAGGCATTTTCTAGTTATAGTATAAGGGAAGAAGTAGATATAGTAACTTATTATTATAATATAAATAGAGCTTAAGAGCTTATAAAGAGAATTTATTATATTAATTAACTCTAAAGTAGATACTAATTATATTAATATATACTTAGTAAAGAAGTAGGATTAAGAAATAGATCCTAGCTCTAATAATACCTTATATAATAAAGTTAAGAACCTATTATTATTACTAAATTCTTATATAAGAAAAATTAAACTTATTAATTCTAATAGTATTATATAATATTATAAGGGTACCTTCTATATAATAGTAAGCCTTAATTATAACTTCTACCTTAAGTATTTATAGTTAGAGGAATAAAATCCCTAAGTAGATTAGCCTATATAAAATTAGTAATTCCCTATTAAAAAAAGTAATATTAAGGAGTACTTTAATATTACTAAAGCCCTAGAGGAGTAGCTTAATAGTATTATATTTATTATAACGTACTTAAGAGTAGGTAATAAAAGCCTACTACCTAAAGTTAAGCTCCCTCTAAAATTTTAGAAATTCTAAGATATCTTCTTAACTAAGAATACTAAGGTACTACTAGCTTATATATATTATAATTACGCGATTAATATAAAGGAGAATAAGGAACCTCTCTTTAACCTACTTTATAACCTATTAGAGAAAGAGTTACGCGTACTAAGAGAGTACCTTAAGTAGGCTTTAAAAAATAGGTAGATTTATTATTCTATAAGTCTAATAGGTATACTAATTCTTTTTATACTAAAAAAGGATAGAATATTATACCTATATATTAATTATAAGGCGCTTAATAAGATTATAATTAAAAACTACTATCTACTTCTATTAATTAATAAAATATTAATAAGATTAATAAATACTAAGTACTTAACTAAGTTAGATCTTAAGGATATATATTATTACTTATAAATAAGAAAGGATAATAAATAGAAGATTATATTCTATATAAGGTATAACTATTTTAAATATATAGTTATACCTTTTAGACTTATTAATATACCTACCTTATTCTAAGTATATATTAATAAGGCCCTAGTAGGACTACTTAATATTATATATATTATTTATCTAAATAATATTCTATTACGACCCGTCGTCTTCTAACTAGAAGGCTCCGGAGTCTAGGTGGATCTTATAGAGAGGAGTATTAAGGACTAGGGTAAATAGGCTTCGTATTAAACTAGTCTAATACAGGTCGAGTATTATATTTAGTATCTAGGAGATATCTAGGTTAATAATATAAGTTAAGTACGAAGCTCCTATCTAAGTAAGAACGCACGCTCTTTATATAGATATATAAGATCCTACTAAGAGGTATAAGTCGGTAGACCGATCTACCTAATCTATATATAGCTCCTGTAGTTTAATAAGCTAATCCACCTAATCTACTTATAAGTTAAGTCTCTCTCTAGACTAATCTATCTAATAGTAACGAGAAGTACCTTTACTAGGCGTAGTATAAGGACCGCTAGTCTATACTCGTAATATTAGCTCCCCCTCTAAGAATTATTATCCCGATAATCCTAACTTCTACTATACCTACTAATAGGTATAAACTATTAAGCTCTTTCCGTCATTATTAGCTATTATTATTAATCGCGCCGGTAACTCTAATACGCGTTTATAAGAACTGCGAAAAGGCTAGGCGCCTAGAGAAGTATAAAGTAGGGGGTTCGTCTAATTATTACGTAGAATGCGCCCGACTAGGCTATAGCTGCGATCTCGCTCCTTTCTCTCCTACTCGTTAGGCTTACGTTTAGAAATAGCGCGATGCTAAGTTAGTAGAGTAGAAGGCTTTCTAAAAGGAGGCCTAGGCTCGAATAGTTCGTCTTACTATAGAGCTAGAAATATTAGAGCGAGTTTAAAGGGAAATAGTTAAAGGGGAACTAAAAAATATTAAGGAGGTCGAGGTTAATAAGTAAATAGCTAATCCTTCCCCTAACGACTTCCTCTTTAATATTTCCTTAGAATAGGTTAAAGTCCCTCCTAACTTTAACTAGTCTAGGTTTACTATTATTAGCGGAACTATTATAGGAGGCTCTAGTAGTTCTTAAGGTTCTTAATTAGTTCCTAGGTACTTTCCGAATCCTTATACCCTTTCTATTTTACTAGGTACTTCTAACTCTTATATACTAGAATTCTTTCGGCTTCAAATTCGTTTTCTTCTTCTATTTTAAAATAGAAGGTTTCTTATAAGGGTGTATTAAGATCTACTAGTTCTAATATTAAGATATAGAATACTAGGTAGATTTTAGCGTTAGGTAGAAGCTATAATTTATAGTTAATAGGCCCTTTATTTCTAATAACTAAAAATGGTCCGACTTTAATATAGTCTAGTTTCCTACTTAGTCTTATACCTTTTAAATTTTTTATAAGGAGGTATACTTTATCCCCCTTCTTTAGCTAAGGACCTAATTTTCTTTTCTTATTTACTAGCTTCTTTATAGTAATATTAGTATCGCTAATCGTGTGCTATATGTCTTTATACAGGCTTTTTATATTAGAGGTTAGTACTAAGGCTTTTTCGGTATCTAGTCCTTATCAAGGATCTAGGAATAAGTTTACGTGTCGATTATAGTTTATAAAAAACGGTAATAGCCTTATTATATCTAACCTTTTATTATTATATACTAACTATACTATTAGGAGTAGCGTAACCTAATTATTTTACCTTTTATTAACGTAGTATCTAAGGTATACTTCTATTATCTAATTAGTACGTTTAGTCTATCTATCCGTTTAAGGGTAATAGGCTGTTAATATTCGTAGTTTAGTTCCTATTAACGCGATTAAAGTCTTCTAATAGTTTAATATAAAGAGTTTATCTCTATCTAAAGTTATTAATTCCGGTATACTATAATCTCTAATTAGTCTATCTAATAAAATGAATCTAAGCTAACTAGCGTTATAGGATTCTTTATATAGGATTATAATAGTATACTTAGTAAGTTTATCGATAATAACTATTATTAAGTCGTACTTATTATTAGTTACTAGGTTAACTAACTGAGGTAGTTTTATAATAAAGTCTATCGTAACGTCTTTTCACGGTGTATCTAGAACTTCGGCAAACTGAATTTATCTGTACTTGGCATGTCTTATAGATTTATTCTACTAGTAGTATATATATTCCTTAATATATTACTCGACTAACGCTCGCAGGTTTAGTACGGCGTATACTCTTTAAATGAGTTCTAATATTTTAGATACTCCTAGATGTCCTAGTAAAGGATTATTATAGTAATCCCTAATTACTTCTTCTATTACTTTCGGTAGTAAGTATAGCTTCTATTTATATAGTAATAGGTCCCGGCTAGGCTATTCCTTCCTAAGTTATCCGGCTAGGTTATTATTCTTATATACTTCCTTTAAATTAGGAACTACATGTGTCGTAACTCGTATAGTCGTAGCTAGATTCTTTACTAGTACTAACGATCTATTATTTTCTTGTTTTAAGATAGGTTAAGTAGTAATATCTTTTATTTATATATAGTTAGACTATCTACTTAAAGCGTCTACTCGTCTATTATCTTTTCCTAGGGTATACTAAATTTTAAACTTGTATTACCTAAAGAGTTTAGACTATTAAACTTACCGTTAATTTAATTCTTTTATAGTTATAAAACCTACTAAATTTTTATAATCGGTGAAGATAGTAAGTTCTAAACAGCTTTTAGTATATACTCTCTAATACTATAGAGAATAGACGATTACTAAAAGCTCCTTGTCGTATATATTATAGTTCTATTCTACTAGAGATATTTTACGTAAGTAGTATACTACTAGATACTACTTGCCGTCTCTCTACTAATAGAGGCACGCTCCGATTATAAGATCCGAAGTATCCGTCTTGATACGTGCTAGCTCTCCGTTACGAAACGTGTAGAGTACCGGAGGATTTATATAAGCTTGCTTTAGTTCTTTAAATACTCTCTTCTAGTTAGTATCCTATCGAAATCCTGTATCTTTCTTAGTGATTTCCGTTAGTAGTAAGGCTTTCTTAGAGTAGCCTTCTATAAAACGTCTATTAAAGTTAGTGAATCCTAGAAACCCTTATACTAATTTAATATCGTGTAGTATAAGCTATTCCTATATAGCCTAAATCTTCTTAGGGCTTATACGAACGCCTTTAGTTATTACTATAAACCCTAAGAACTTAACTAAGGTCTTATAAAACTCGCATTTCTCTAGCTTTAAGAGAAGTCTAGCCTGTAATAAGTATATTAATATATCTTATATATAAAGGATATATTCTTTAAGAGTTTCAGAGTAAATTAATATATCGTCGAGGTATATAATTACTATAAGATCTAAATAAGCTCGTATAATATTATTAACTAATGCCTAGTAGGTTACTAGTACGTTAGTAAGACTAAACGGCATGACTAGATACTCGTAATATCTATATCGAGTCCTGAATACTATTTTCTATTCGTTACCTTCTTTTATTTAAATCAAGTTATACGCTCCTCGAAGATCTAGTTTTATAAAGATCTTTACTTTAGCTAGCCGATCCTGTAGCTCGCTGATATTAGGTAGCGGGTAACGATTCTTTATTATTATATTATTTAACTTTCGATAGTCTACGTATAGTTATAAGGATCCGTCTTTCTTCTTTATAAAGAGTATCGGATATCCTGCTAGTAATTTAGATT
>JAABUR0100000224.1_pt1 | contig 131897 bp, 146 predicted proteins | sample 5560091 | NCBI WGS metagenome assembly JAABUR01 (sample SAMN10711879, study PRJNA513375) | rock metagenome | isolation source: Antarctica rocks | place: Antarctica: Victoria Land, University Valley sud | reverse complement strand
TCATAGTCTCTTATTAACTTCTCTTTTGTCAGTGATATAGATTGAATTTCTAGTTTCTCGCATACTCTATTGACTAGATTAGCGTGTATGAGCGTATGAGCGACTGAATCACTGTCTATCAGAGAACAAAGACTAAAAGATCGATTTTGAGAGTTGAGAAAGACGTCAATTAGAAACGACTTTTCAAAGTAATTCTCTTCTGATAGAATTTCGTCTAGTTTGCACAAAGATATAATCTCTATTTCTTTGATGACTTTTGAAGAGATGACTAGTTTTTTGAATCAAAATCGAAATTGAAATTGAACTTGAAACAATCATATTCATTGTTCACTGCATTGATTCTGATAGGTCGATCAGAGCACTCTCTAGAGCTATGATCTGATTTATGACATATGAAACAGATTTCGACTAAAACGTCTGCTTCTTTGACGCTAGTTAAAATCGCGTCGCGCGACTTTAGATGATCAGATTTTGAATGATCGACTGACTGAGTAACAACAGCTTTATGAAAGATGATCTTTGACAGATCTTTCGCGCGTTTGATGAGATTGACTTTGTTCTTGATTTCTCGAATGACTCGTTGATCATTATTTAAATGAATCAGATAGAAATGAATCTCTTTGAGAAAATCAGATTGAACTAATTGATCTATTCAAACGAATCAAAGACGAGAGTTTATTTTATCTTTCAGATCGACGATCAGTTGCTTTTCGTGATACTTCAGATAGAAAGATAATCGTTGAAACTGAGTGTAGAACTCGCTGAACTTCTTTGATTCTTGAATCAAGTTGTAGTATTTTCTACGAAAGTTGACTTTCTTATCTGAATCATTGAACAACTCAGCTAGTTCTTTCAAAAGATCATCGACGATCTTATAGAAATTGACACAGTCACGTTCGCGTCTAGATTGAGCAACATCAACTGCGTCATCAAATAATCTGAAATGTACATAGCTCAGTTTGACTCGTTCATTTGAAAAGAGATCAACGTTAATCTCTAGTTTATTCTGAATTTTGTCGTATCAGTTTTCCCAAGTAGAATTCTTTTCGTCAGTAAATCAGAGAGAATCAGGTATTTTCTGAGATCTAGAACGCTCAAAGTAGATGAAATCAGAAGAAGTGATTTCTTTAGTTTGAAGTCTAGTCTTCAACTCTTTGATTTCGTCGTCTCGTTGTTTACTCAGCTCGTTGAGTCAATCTGTTTCTCTGTCGAGAATCATGCATCAAGTCTTTCAGTTTTCGATAGAAACAGAGAGTATTACTGTTTCAGCGAATAACTCGTCGTCTTTATTGATGAATGATTCAGCACTAGACAATTTTGATGAATCAGTTTCAGAGGTTTGAGAAAAGCGACTTCGAAATTCTTTGAAACGTTCTTTGATAGATGAACGTTTTAACATGATGAAATTTGAAGAAAGAACGAGATCGAGCGAATGATGATGCTTGACAGTATTAATGAAGACGTATGATCAAGTGTTTAATCTTCAGAAAAGAATGTTGTTGATTAGAAAAGTATTTTTGATTTGTGAGTTTTTTGAGTGATTCTCAAGCAATTCACGAAGATTCTTTATCATCAATTCTCTTAATCGAGTTGAACAGCTTATTTTCACTCGTCTGTTTCATGAGAATGAGTTGATTCTCTTGATCGAGTGAACTTTGCATACTTAGTGAGTGATAAGTTGTCTAGCGATTCAAACAGTCTTGTCGTTGATTCTATCAAACTTTCTAGTGTTGTTCAGTCTTTCAATTGCGTCGATCATCAGGTAAATAAATTTCTTTAGACTCATTCTGTCTGTACGAGTATGTTGAATGAGTAATGAGATCAGTATCGTGTGATTAACGAATTCTTAATATAATGTCAGAATTGTGTCTAAATGAGTCAATCAGCGAAAGTCAGAGTTGAATAGTGCTTGATCTTTAGAGATAGCTATAACTGAATATTAAGAATACAGAAGAAGATGAGTACAAGAGCTTCTATTTAAGTAATATTCAGAGACTGCGCTAAGCTTGAAGAGAATGTGTTTGTGACACGAGTAGAATGTGATGTAGAAAGAAAAATGATGTTGAACAAAGAGATGTTGATGAAAGAAAATAGAGACTGAGTCAGATCTGAGCTAGAAACACTGACTAGCTTTATTCAGCCTTGGTACGCTCGTAACACTCAACTCGACTCAACACTTTTTCAAAAAAATTTCAATTTGACTTGATACTTTTCAAGTCGAGTACTTGACTCGAACTTGAGTACTCGACTTGACGCAGTCAATCTATTGATAGCAATCTTCAGTACGCTGAGTTGATTCAGAAACGTCGATCAGAGACATTCTGATTAAAGCATTGACTTTAGTGTTCATTTTGCCTGATTGAAAAATGATTTGAAAGTTAAACTTGAATAAAATGTCTAGATAATTAGCTTGACGTCGAGTTAACTGTTTGTTTTTCATAAAGATTGTTATGATTCTAGCCTTTGTTTATTCTACGACTAATCTTCGTCTGAGATTCATTCTAATCAAGTCTAGTGAGCATTCAAGCTAAAAGTGATGTCATTGAGACTCTGCATTATATGTGTAAGACGTCAACTCAATCGAGTCTAGCACAGAACTGAGAAACACACATATAAGAATTGAGTTCTTTTCTGTAGATACTTTTCTTTCTTAGCATTTATCTATTAGTTAAATGACACTCATATGACTCGCTTTATGCTGACTTCTAACAGTAGATAAATGCTTATTAACTACTCTGCTATCAACGTGTAAATGATACGAAATAATCTACTTCTATTCAGAAAATTGGCAAGAAATTCTTTGAATTACTTTCATCAAAACACACATTCAAATTTACTCAAATTTATCAAATCAATTACTCAATCTTATCACAATTAAATCTATTTATCTATCTTTATCTCTTTCATAATGACACGCGACTCTGAATCAGTCAAGTCATGAACAGCTCATCTGCTTAAAAGCATTGCTAGTAAACGAGTTTCACTTATTTCTTTTGATGCTTCAACGAAATCTCAGAATGTCGCTATCTCATAAGACATCAATATAAGTCAACAACTTCGTCAATGAGTTATTAATCAGTCAGACGAGATCATCAAGATGCTGATCAAGCTAAGAGATTAACGAGACATGACTTTGAAACTCAACAAGCAATGAATCGATTTACAAGTCAATCACATCAAGAGACTTAATGAACTAAAGATCAATCAAATGACAATAAACACTCAAGAAAAGACTATCATTGAACTACGAGAGAAAGTATTGAGTCTAAAAAAGAAACAGCGTTCAGTGAATCAGCTTCGATCTCGTCAGTCTATTAAATCTCGAGTTTCTATGAAATCTCTATCTCGTCAATCTATCGAGAATCATACTCAACGTAAGTCATTCATTCTATTCAATAATGATCATCACAAGTCTTTCAAGTTTTTGAACTCATCTGTATTCATTGACAAAGATGAATTAACATGAAATAGCTGAAGAATCAAGATAGATGATAAGCTTCAGACAAATGTTGATCACTTCGTCGATGAGATTATCTGCATTGTTTATGTGATATCTAGACTAGAAGATGACGCTGCTGAGCATATTTTCACTTGACATCATCATGATGCTTTGCATTCTTACATCTCAATCTACAAGCTACTCAAGCATCTAGAAGAGATTTACGAGAATCAGAATAAAAATCGAAAGTGTCGTTGCAAGTACAACGCTCTGAGACAAGCAGACAAGTTCTTCAATGTCTTCTACTTTAACTTTATGAAACTATTCAGTTATCTAGAATACGATGATCACACTCTGATGAACGATCTTCAGAATAAGATCAATAATCGCTTGCAGAATGCTCTATTGATTTGCTTGAAAGATTTTACCACTCTATATTGTCTCAAGAGCTTTCTTCAGAATGTGAATAATAAACAGCGAGTCAATTATCAACTTTGAAGCGAACGTTGCATGATCATCATCAAAGTCATCATCACATCTGAAAAGCATGCTACTTTTCTATTAGCAGTGACGACTTCAATAATTGAATATATCAAGTCAACTATCTTTTCTACATCTGAGTCAGTCAGATCGTTTATCATTTGTTATATCTGCAAAACTTCAGATCACTTATTCAAGAACTGTTCTCAGAACAAGATCAACACTTCAGCATCTCATGTCTTCATTCTTCGTCTACATGAAATCATCATTTCAAAGAATAAAGAGAATGAGAAAATAACTTTCTTCTTTGAGAATAACGAGGCAAAAAACTAGAGACTTTCATCAAAGACGTGATGAAAGACGTGTTAATTTCTTTAATAATAAGCATGTCAGACAATTCTTTTGCTTCTGAATCTTTGATTACTGAATGTGTATTATTTAGCAATGAAATTAGTTACTCATTGAAGTCATTGATTGACATCGAAGCTGCTGACTATTCGTTCATTGATGAAGTGATTACGCAGATTGTTTGTGATCAGTTGCAAATTGAGTCTCTGACTTTGATCAAAGCGAAGTCAATTCAAGAATTCAACGATCATTATGCTAAGAAACTCATTACTCATGTCATTTATTCAAACCTGACTGTTCAAGATCATATGATTGACACAGCTTCTATGTTAATCACTCGATTAAATTAACATCAAATGATTCTTGAAAAAACATGAATGAACAAAATCAACCTAGTAATTGATATGTGAATCGATTTTCTTCAATTTTCGAATTTCAATTCTACTAGTCAGAAATTGATTGTTTTACTCTTAAGTCATAAAACAATCATAAAACAGAAGAGCTTAACTTTTACTCATATACTAAAGAGATTTTTCACTTTCATTACATCTCAATTCAGTCAGAAATCACTCTCTTTCAGTCAAAAGAAGAGCTCAATTGAACAGTTAAAATCGCGTGACGCGACTTTAACTAACGTCAAAATCTCTAAATCGACATCAGATTCAATGAACATAGCAATAATAAAGACAGCAACATATAAAATGTTAGTCAAACGTTCAGACATCAAGATCTTTGCTGTTATCGTCTTGAAAATCGATTGACTTATAACTACAGCTGAAAACAAGTCTGAAGAAGTGAATCTGCATGAGCTTTCTCACGCTGAAGTTCTCAAGCAAGTCAAGATTAAGCTTCTCTCTGAATATCACGACTATCTAAATGTCTTCGATCGAGCAATGATCAATCAGCTATCATTGCATCATTTCTATGATTACAAAATTGAGTTGATCGATGAAGAAATGTTCTTTTGAAGCAGACTATATCAGATGTTCAATCACAAGCTTCAGAAGATAAAGAAGTATCTGATCAATCATCTAAACAAAAAATTCATTTTCTTCAGCTTCGCATCATACATCTCGCTCATCTTGTTCATTGAAAAGAAAGATGATAGTCTGCGTTTCTGCGTCGATTACAGAAAGCTCAATGCTTTGATCAAACGAGATCATTACTCTTTGTCATTGATAGACGAGACTCTCGCTCGTATACAAGAAAGCAAGTATCTGACTCGATTGAACATCATTATTACGTTCAATAAACTGCGAATGCATTCAGATAACAAAGATTTAACTATCTTTATCATCTTCTTCAACTTATACAAATATCATGTAATGCTCTTTAAATTAATCAATGAATCAACGTTTTATCAACACTATATGAACGACGTGCTGTTTGAATATCTTCATCAGTTTTGTCAAATCTATCTAGATGACATTATCATCTACAGCAAAATCTTGAAGAAACACAAGCAACATGTATGATTGATCTTGAATAGACTACAAGAAGCTAATCTACAGATAAACATCAATAAATGCGAGTTTCATGTTCAGAAAACCATCTTTTTAGAACTTTTGATGTCAATCGAGAAACTTAAGATGAATTCACGAAAGATACAAGCAGTTGTTGATTGATCTAGACTCAATAATCTCACTCAGATGCAGTTCTTCATTAACTTCTGCAATTTCTATCGACGCTTCATCAAGAACTTTTCAAAGATTGTTCATTCAATGATTCAACTCACTTAAAAGAAGATCATATTTGAATAAAATGAGACTTGTCAAACTGCATTTGATCACATGAAGAGACGTATAATTGAGACTTCTATACCTCGTCACTTTGATCAAACTCATGAGACTATTCTGAAAACTGACTCATTCAACTACGTAAACGACGAAGTTCTCTCTCAATATAATGATGAAGAAGTACTACATTCAATTGCTTTCTATAGCAAGAACATGTTTTTTGCTGAGTGCAACTACGAAATATACAATAAGAAACTGCTGATCATCATTCAAGCATTTGAGCATTGATGACTTGAACTGAAGTTGACTGACATTTCTATCAAGATGTTCATCGATCATCAAGCACTCATTTCATTGATGAAAGACAAAGAGCTGAGCAGACATCAGATGCGCTGAGTACAAAAGCTAGCTGATTTCAACTTCAAGATAATGTATCGATCTGACAAACAGAACATTAAGATCGATGCATTAACTCGTTGAGCTGACTTCGTATTCAGAGATTTTGATGATGAACGCGTTCGCTATCAATGAATCACTATTCTGACGTTGAATTGAATGAAGATTGCTGATCTAAAGAAGAATGTCAGCGAGTCAATTTATAAACAAGTTCTTGACGCAAATGAAATCAACAAGAATTGTACTTTACTTCGTGAAGCAAAGATCAGAGATGAAGCATAATGCAAAGACATTAAGCTGAAGAATTGTTGAGTTCAGAATGAAATTTTATACAAAGACAGTCAGTTATGAGTTTCGTTCAATGAACTTCTGCAAATAAATCTGATTCATGAGATACATGATCAATTCTCAATAAATCATCTCAATATTCTTAGAACGATGAAGATCATTAAACGAAACTACTATTGATCATTCATGTGAAAGACAGTAGATTGATATATTCGAAACTGTTATGTTTATCAACGATCAAAGACATCTAGAAATAAATCAAATGACTTGCTTCAATCTTTATTGATATTTGAACAGCAATGACAAGACATAGCAATGAACTTCATTATCAATTTATTTGATTCATTCAACTACAACGTTATTCTGACAGTCATCTGCAGATTGTTAAAAGAAAAACATTATATTTCTTGCATTATTGATGATGAAGAAATTACAGTTGAAAGAACAGCGAAAATGTTGATTCAGTGAGTATATTAAACTCATGATTTATTCAGCTTCATTGTATCTGACAGAGATATGCAATTCATCTCTATTCTATGAAAGTTTCTTTGCAAACGACTGAGCATTTCTCTTCAATTGTTCATCATCTATCACTTTCAGATCAACGATCAAAGCGAACGAGTCAATCAGAACATCAAGCGCTATCTGCGTTTCTTCTGTTCATACATGCAGAACGACTGATTCAAGTGACTACTCATGATCGAGTTTATTAACAATAACATCTTGTTTTCAGTCATTCTCTTGACTTTCTTCTTCATGAACAAGAGCTTTCATTCTTATATGAGCTTTGACTCTGACATCATCAAGTATGAAAGCACTTGCGAACGCTTGCAGATCGATCGAGTCAAGAATATATTCAATCACATGAATAAAACATTGATTTTCGCTCGCGAAGCTTTGATCAAAACACGAGAGCAAATGATGAATCAAGCTAACAAGCATAAAAAGAAAGTCAATTACAAGATTGAATCAAAGATGTTTCTGAATGAACGAAACATTGTTACAGCGAAATCTTTCAAAAAGCTGAATGACAAAATGCTTGATTCATTTCAAATCATTGACTCTGTTGACTCATTCTATAAATTGAAACTATCAGACATTATACATATACATGATGTGTTTCATTCAGATCTTCTTTGTTCTGTCATTGATGATCTTCTGCCTGATCAAAAGAATGAATTTTCGAGATCAATAGTGATAAACGATGAAGACGAATGAAAAATCAATGATATATTGAACTTTCAACGCTACAGAAGATGACTTCAATATAAAGTTAAATGAAAGAATTATAACAACGATCTCAACTGATATAACGCTGATGATGATGAGTTTATGAATGCTCAAGAGATGATTGATGACTTTCATATCAAATATTCAAGAAAATCGCATTAAAAACAACATTCATACGAACATGAATAGTCAAGAAAGAAAGATAATGTTACGATTTTAGTTTTCGTTTATTCTACAACTAGTTTTCGTCTGAGATTCATTCTAATCAAGTCTAGTGAGCATTTAAGCTAGAGATGATATCATTGAGACTCTGCATCATATGTGTAAGACGTCAATTCAATTGAGTCTAGCACAGAACTGAGAAACATACATATAAGAATTGAGTTCTTTTCTGTAGATACTTTTCTTTCTTAGCATTTATTTATTAGTTAAATGACACTCATATGACTCGCTTTATGCTGATCTCTAACAAAGATCTTCAAAGTCTGATGATTGATGAATATTTAAATGAGCAGCTTCATGCATTTTAGCTCAAGTCTTCAGTGTTCAAAGCATCAAATAATGACTAGTAATTTCTTGTCATAAATATGATAATTGCATTCAGTAAGAATCATGCTCTTGCTGAAGAAAGCTACTGAGTGAAGAACACTCTCATCATCATACTGAGATAGTATTTCATCTTTGACGTAGTCAGATGCATTAATCTTTAGAATAGTCTGTCATTTGAAATCGAAATGTCGTAGTACTAAGATTGAGCTGATCTGTTTCTTTAGATTGTCAAAAGCTTGAATACAGACTTTGTTTCAAACAAAAGATATGTTCTTTCTAGTCAGTTAAGTGAATGATTTGACTAGCTTCGAGAAGTTCTTAATGAAACGACGATAGAAGTTAACAAATCTCACGAAGCTTTGAACTTCTTTTAGATTGATTAACGTAGTTCAGTTAACTATGACTTTCACTTTGATAAAATTCATACGAAGATCTTGTTCTGATACTATGACTTTTAAGAAAATGATTTCTTCTACATTGAATTTGCACTTTTGAATATTCATCTGTAGATCAGCTTCTTGTAAGCAATTCAATATCATTTTGACATGTTATTTATATTCTCATTAAGTTTTGCTGTAAATCAGAATGTTGTCTAGATAGACTTGACAAAAGTCATTTAGAAAGTCTCATAAAACATCATTCATATACTGCTGAAATGAGATCAAATCATTGATAAGTTTAAAGAATAAAATCTTTGATTTGTATGCTTTTAAAGCGATAATAAAAGTAGTGTAGTTCTTACTATCAGAGTGCATTCGTAGTTTGTTGAATGTCAAAATGATATTCAGTTGAGTTAAATGTTTGCAATCAACTATTTTGTTGATTATCTCATTTATCAAAGATAGAGAATAGTGATTTCTTTTGATAATAGCATTGAGCTTTTGATAGTCAACGCAGAATCGTAGATCTTTATTTGCTTTTAGAATGAACAGAACAGATGAGAAATACGAAGCTTTGCTGAAAGTTATAAATTCTTTGAAAAGATTCTCGTTCAGATATTTCTTTACTTTCTGAAGCTTGTAAAAAGACATTCAATATGCTTGACAGCAAGATGACGTTGCATCACTAGTAAGCTTTATCTTATGATCATATGAATGATGAGACGATAGCTTGTCTGCTTGAACTCAATCAAAGACATCTAGAAAATTCTGATATTTCAATGATAGCTTAGCTTTAACATCTTCTAGATTCTGAGCTGTTTTCTCAGTAGATGAGATGTTTATGACATCTAGTTTGCATTGAGTATTGTAGACAATTTCCCTATCAATGTCTTCAATGAACATAGCAAAAATCTCTGTTTGATTCTTCTTTTTTCTATTTATCAAAGCTTAAAAAGAGATGATATCTATGTTTTGAATCGAGAAAGACTCTTTCTGAACGAAGAAAACTGAGTGCTTGAGCATCTTAAAGATCTTGCTGTGAGCTGTTGAAGAGATTGAAGTTGATCATGATTAACTTGAGTGCTTTGTATTTGACGAGATTGAAAAAACCGAAATAAAAATATTTAATTAATCAGAAAATATGATAGTATCATGTTTCATGTTCAATAATATTTCATTTTTGTTCATTCAGAGTTTGCTCAATATAGCTTCATAATGCTCGATATTAGCTATCAGCATTGATATAGTCAATTCTCTATAACTTTTCATCGTGAGATTAAGTAAAATCTTATGAGTAATTGCTTTCTTGAATAGCTTCTCATCATATTCTCGTATTAACTTCTCTTTTGCTAGTGATATAAATTGTATTTCAAGTTTCTTGCATACTTTATTGACTAGCTTGTCATGTATCAGCATGTAGATGACAAAATCACTATTTATCAAAGAATGAAGACTGAAAGAATTGCTCTGAGAGATAAGAGAAGCATTGATCAAAAATGACTTCTCAAAATAGTTTTCTTTCAATAGAACTTCGATCTGATTGCACAAAGATATGATTTCTATTTCTTCAATAACTCTGAAAGAGATAATTAGTTTTTTGAATCAGAATTTGACTCAGAATTCAAATGATTGAATTCATCATTTTCTAAAACATTAACTCTAGATTAATCAAAGCACTCTCTAGAAGTATGATTTGATTTGTGACAGATGAAACAGATTTCAGCTTGTAAATCAATGTCTTTGATGCTAGTCAAAATCGCGTCACATGACTTTGAATGATTGACGAGTGTAGTGACTTCGATCTTTCTGTAGAGATTCAATGAATCTCATTTCTCAGCAGAGATGACTTACTTTCTGACTTTGTTCAGAGATTTCTTTTCTTTGATGTCACTCATGACTCAATGCTCATTGTTCAAATAAATCAGATAGTTACGAATTTCGTTTAAAGATTCTGACTGAATCAATTGACTACTTCAAGCTGCATGAAGATGATAGACTATCTTGTCTCATAAATTAATGATCAATTGCTTTTCATGATACTTTAGATAGAAGAACAGACGTTGAAACATTGAATAGAAGTCGCTGAATTTGCTCTTTTCTTGAGAAAGATTAGCATATTTTCTTCGAAAGTTTATCTCTTTGTTGAAATCATCATAAAGCTGAGCAAGTTTATTTAACAGATCATTGACTGTGACATAAAAATTCAATGAATCTTGTTAACATTAAGTTAAAGTAGCTTTGACTGCGTCTTTTTCAATTCTGAAGTGAACGTAGATCAGAATAACTTTATTGATATCAAAATAATTGACGTTGATTTCTAGCTTGTCACGAATCTTTTCTTGTTAATTATTTCAGATGAATTCTTTTTCATTAGTAAACAAAGATAAGTTTAAAAGCTTTTGAGATCACTTGAAGAAATTAAACAGAATAGAAGAGAAAGAAGTGACTTCTTTAAATAATTGCAGTTGATGTTGCAATTCAGTCACTTGATTTTGAAACATCTGATTTAATTGATTCAAGCGTTCTTTGACTTTATTCATTTTCTCAAAACAAGTCTTTCATATTTGTTCACTTGATATCTTGTCAAATAGCTCACAAGCTTTCACATTTAAATCTCGTTGAGTTCGAAGACTGTTCAAATCTTCTAGAAAAACTTTTGAATCTTGTTCAACTCAGTATTGTAGCTGCTTTACATTTTTTATATCTCATGAAGTAGAAGCTTTACAAGATTCATTGAAAGTCTGAGAATAAGACAAAGAGTATCGATGTTTTTGTACGACATTGATTCTAAGATATTTCAATATGCGAAGTGATAACTCAGAATAAATGACTGAATCTGTAGTCTCAAAAGAATAAGAGTTTTGATTATTCTTGAAGAAACTTTTCACAGATGATTGAGTCATAGCAAAGAATTGATGATCGAGCGAAGAATGATGTTCAATAGTATGTAGAGAAATCATTTGTTAAAGTGTTTAGTCTTTAAAGAAGAGTGTTGCTGATTTGAAAGAGTTTTTTGTGATTTTCAAGCAATCAATGAAGATTCTTTATCGTTGATTCTATTAATTGATTTGAACTGATGCTACTGACTGAGCGATAAATTCTCTAGCAATCACATAATTGTATGTTCTCATTGATTTTATTGATTTCTTGATGTTGTTCTGTCTTTCGATGTCATCAATCATCAGATACACAAATTTCTTTATATTCATCTCATTGTTAATCAAGTGAACTTGAATGAATAATAAAATCAGTATCATGTGATTAATGAATTCTTAAAGTAATGTTGAAATCGTGTCTAGAAACTAATCAGAGTGCGTGCGTGACTAGAATGTTTAATCTATAAAGATAGTTATAACTAAGACTTTAAGAATACAGAAGAAAGAAAATACAAAAGACAAGAAGAACACGCTTTATATAATAGTTATTCAGATCAACGCTAGTCTCAAAGAAAACATGTTGAAACATAAGAAAGATGTTGATTTGAAAGATGTTTGTGACACAAAGAAATATGTTTGTCATAGAAATTTGTTGATCACTCGTAACACAAAGAAGTGTGTTTGTCTAAAAGACAATAGAAGCTGATTAAAAGATGCTAGAAAAGAAAAAAGATGCTAAGTCATATCTGAGTCAAATCTGAGTCAAATCTAGATCAGATCTTAACTAGATCATTGACTAGCTCTAATTAATTCTGACACATTCATAACATTTACAAAGTCAAACACTTTGATCTTAATTCTCAATGCTTTGCACTTCTTAATCAGACTTACGTTGAAAAATAAAAAGAGAATCGATGAAATGAAGAATTTCTGCAATATGTCTGCATTTATCTTACGCATGCCACTCATTTATTTATTAAATCTCAGCAATGTTTCTTGATTCTCAAGAAAGCTGTATGCTTATTTAATTATGTAGTTTGAAGTTCTTTTCATTTTCAGAGTATGCAGAAGTCTGATGTGCAAGACTTGATTAAATGCTTCAACAACATTTAAACTTAGCATGAATGTTATGTATTTGATTTTGCAATCTCATATCATGTGAATCTGATTTACTAGTAGATTTAATGTTAAGATCATAAATCATTTGCATTTTGCTCTCATTTGAGCATCAGATAGCATGTGATGAGTTTCAATTATATCACTCAGTTTTTTAATCATGATTGACTTTAAAGCTTTGCTCATGATATTAAGCAAAGCAATGAGTCAATATGTTTTCAAATCAGTATAATCGCTTTTTTTTGATTTGTATAATACTATCATTTAAGTCTTTTTAAACTGCTTTGAATGATATTTATATATTACACATGCATTGAATAAACTTGTCAATATCAAGATCAGTTTTGCAAGATTTATCTGCAGCACTCTGTTCAAAATGTCTGAAATATCTAATGCTTTATCTGCTTTTATTCTTTTGATTGTCTATCTCACTTCATCTTCTGAGATGCATAAGTCAGATGACATTGTCAAGAATATGAATGAGTTTATAATGTTATTGATGTTTGTCTGAGAAGATGAAAGAAAGAATTTTTCTTGTAATATCTCGATTTTTTTCTTGAATATTATTGTCATTTGTTCAATGTCACTTCACTTCAGTGATAAAAACTGAGAAAGTTTTTTAAATAGTTGACTTTCAATTTTGACTCATTTTGCGAAGCATTATATTGACTTGAATGCATTACTCAGCTTCTGCATTTGTGATCTAAAATGTGCGCACTTCGCTTGTTGAATGATCTTGTTTTTATGATCATTGTGTTTCAGATATTCATTTCACGCATCTAATATACTTTGTGTTTTTCATATAATTTGCAATCATCTTGATTTCATTACTATCTTTGAGCAGTTTGAATTTCAGAAGTTCTTTGTTTAACTTGATGACTTTGTCAAAAGAATAAATTTCTCAATAATCTTTTGTAACATCTTGATTATTTTGCACATTCTTTCGTTCATTATCATCTTGCTGTTTAAAGAATGATTCAACGAAAGATGCATATGCAGATACGCGCTCAATGCTTCTGTGTTCATTTTCTTTCATAATCATCAAGTTGAAGATTGTACTGAAGTTGTTTGTAAACAAAGTTCTGTAACAATCAAAAGATGATTCAACTCTTAATGCAAATCAATGTATATCTTGCACTTGCATGTCATGAACTATATTCTCTCACTGTCAAAGACTAAATTAATAGTTGTAAACTGATTATGAGTCTTGCAAGTAATAGTGTCTGATTTCAGCAATAATTTTAGCTTAGCATTAGTAATGATGTCAAGTAAACTGTCAATCATTGCATGTTGAGTGAAGCATCTTCATTTCTTTCAATGAGAGTGATGTAGATTGAAATCTTTCATGATCAGTTGTTTGCAATCATCTTTAAGTAACTCGCTTAAGCAAGAAATGATTAAAGATTTTTTTATAAATATAAAGAACAGTGAACATGAATTGTAAACATTTATAAGTCATAACGTTTGCGTTTTATTATCTGTGTTGCAAGTTAATATTCTGATTAAGCAAATGTTTGACTCAACTGTTTCTATCATTCATTGATTAAGTCTTAAATATTTGTTCACATATATGCAAGTTTTTGACTGTGATGACGTGTTTTTTACTAGATAAAAGAAGTTGTGAGCTGCGTTAAATGATTATATATCATTAATGTTACAACTTTGCTTCTGTATGATTACAATGTCAAAATCATGAACTTCTCTGTTGATTAGAAATGATTTCTGAATTTTTAATGATTTTCTGATGTTATACTGCAATATTCGTAAAAAAGATTGTTTCATCATAAAGTTATTTGTAGCTGTTGTTGACTTTGCAAAGAGAAGATTCTTTGAATACTTTCAATTATTGAGAATTTGTCTTGTTTTTTGATTTATCATTTTTGACTCTGCTCAAGCGACGTTTCATCTGAGTCGCTATTCATGCAAGAAAAATGATCAACGCGTCTTTTCTTGACTTCTATCATTTGTCATGTTGATTCATGAGCGACTAGACTGCATGTTTTCAGCACAACTGTTGTTAAGCTTGATGAGTTCATTGAACTGAAAGAATTCGTGAATCTTGAAGAATTCATTGAACTTAAAAAGTTCATTGAATTTGAAGAGTTCATTGAATTTGCAGAGCTTGAAGACAGCAAAGAACTCAAGAATTGCAAGAATATGCAATTGTATTTAAGTGCTTCTGAATATCTGAACGATCTGTTTCTATAGATTTCAAACGCTTATTTCATTTGCTGTTGTCATTTGAAACAGATGCATCTTCAGAGTTTATGATTTTTATTGCAGTTAATGCAACATCTTTTATTCAAAGATGTCATGCATCTTTCAATATGATGTTTGTTTGCATACTTAACACAGCATTGATTCTTTTTGCAGAATCTGATCATGTGATCAAATTCTTAACATCTGAAGCATTGTGTAATGCAACAGTTCTTTTCAAACAGTTCACATGTGCATTCATGATATGCATTTAGCATACTCATGTTCATCAATCAATTCATCATTGCTTTAATTGCTATCTTCATGATAAGCGATGAATGAATCTTTTCATTCTTTGCTACTTTCTTGAGTCAAACTATTCTTAAAATCTTGAGATTTTCATGAAGTCTTGCATTATTCTTTATCAATCTTTTAATGACTTTCTTCTGATTATTCATGTCAATTGTAGTGTGCATTTCATGTGTCAGCACTGCAAAGATTCATCATGATATGCACGTCAAGTTCATAATTTCTTTTACTCATTCTTGAGTCTTTTTCAGATTTGTTCATGTGTCTGAGCTGATTGCATAAAGAAAAATGTCTTTGCTACTCAGCTTGCAAAAAGACATGATCAGATCTTGTTAACTCGTTGACACGTCTGCTATTCTTTGAAGAATCTGTTTAATGATCTTCTTCTGCATCTTTTCTACTTCTTCTCTGTCTGCTATCTTTATTATGATTTCGCGTTTTTTGCAAAGCGATGATGATTTCTCTCTGAGACGTTGTTTTCTCATTGATAATTCTTCTTTTATCACATTTTCTCATGACATGATTTTTAATAAAAGACGCGTATTTCTCTGCATTTGTAACTGCTTGCTTAGCAGTTGAATTGATGTCTTCAATTTCTGTATGTTCTTCGCAATGAATGCATCTTGAGTTGCATGATGTTTTTCTTCTGATTCAAGTTGAAGATAACACATTAACTTCAGTGTTATTTCTTTTCATGAATGATCTTTGCTCATTTTTTTCTCTAACATTGATGTTTTTATTAATAGATCAATAATGTTAGCTATCTTTTCTTCATCGTTGCGTGAGCATTGCAATCTCACGTTGCTGTTTTCTTGTGACATGTTAACATCACTTGCAATCTTCTTCAAACTTGCATTGCTGCAACTCATGCAATTCATCATTGTTTGATTATTCTCTAGATTCACTCTGTCTTGTATGTAATGCTCTTTTTCAAAATTTGTTGTGTACATGTTGTGATTGTTTCAAATAACATTTTAGCAAATACAAGCATATTTTGATAAAGAATATTAATATTTTAGCAAAAGAAGTTTTGAATATTATAGTATAATGTTTACAAATTTAGAAATAAGATAATAATAGTATTATCATACAAGCAAAATGATCAACAACAAGATTCATTTATACATGATGTCGACTATGAATCTTTTGATTCTATGTTCTGAATAGAAGTTAAAAGAGTCAAGAGATCTCAATTCAACACAATTTAAATGATGTTAAAATGTTGCATGAACAGAAAAGTCAATCATGCAAAGTTTTCATCTACGCGACAGCATTCTTTCTAACAATCACAATCAATCTACGAAGAAGATTAATGACATGTCAATGTCAGTAAGAGATGAAAAGATATCTAGTGAAAAAGTTGATCTCAGTATGAGAATCATAATTACAAGTGATCGAAGAATTTGCAATTCATCGATTGCATCGATATACTGAAATGTCTTCATCACATTGACAGTATCATTAAGTAATTGATGAAAAGATATCAGATAGAATAGTTAATCTCAGTCTGAGAATTGTGACTATAGTGCTCAAAGAAGTAGTGACTAGTTGATCACGCTGATATACTGAAAGAGTTTGAACTCATCTTCTTTACTTGACATCAAGTCATATATCAATCTACGTGAAAAATTGAGAGTGCAGAAGAATGATCAGAATGCATTCTTTTCTATTGATCAAAGTCAAATCATTTAATGATTGCAATTGCACATTTATACTAATAATTCATTCAATGTCTGCGTAACATAAGTCAAATCAAGAGAAGAAAAGAATTATTCAATACAATCACACTTTATCTTTTCATCATGTGCATCTTTCTTTCATCATATATTTCTCTGCTCAATGAATGACAATCATTGAGCGAGAGAACACAGCTATCGACTACAATCACGAGCATCATAAATGCAAAGAAAACATCTTCATCTTCGAATTAAAGATTGAATTGAGACATCGTTTGTAAAGAATACTATTTATGAAAAGCAGAGTAAGAATGATGTGACATAATCAAACAGCACAGACACTCTCATCAAGAGTTTACTAGAGCATCACACGCTGAATAGAAGCTATAGATTCAAACATGATACATAGTTTTAAAACTCACTGTCTCGACGACATCAAAGTCGTTGTATAGTCGACGAGTGATTTTCTTCCTCAGAGAATTTTGTTCGTTCGATATAGATATCATAGTTTCCCTCATGAGTTGAACTTAAATCGATGTCACAAGAGTGTATGAATTCAAATCAAATCAAATCAAATCAAATAGAAGAAAAATATAAAAAATAATAATATTCTAATTATACAAAAGTCTTAACAAGATAATAGAAATTTCAAGATACTTTGCAGAATATTCATGATATATCGCTCGAAACTTGCTGCAAATCTCAATCAGAAGTCATTCGTCACCAGTCGAACTACAGCACGATCACTCTCTTCGAGCTTTTGTAATAGCAGTTCGACGCTGGATGAGCTGCTTCAGCTGATCACTACGTCAAAATCCCCAACTGAGTCAATGCATCAATTTTGCGAGCTTTTGGATCGGGAAGAACCACATGGTCGTATGACCCAGAATATCCTCTGAGGGGCAGGCCGGAGAACACTGTTTTTGCAGCTACCTGGGTAGACCTTCGGACAAGATTCCCGCCCAACAGCGCTGGATCGAGATATCTGCAATGACAAGGAGTGACTGGTGCAATTTGGGGCGCGAACACCGGGACCGCAGAATCCAATGGCATACCCTTCGGCAGCAGAGTGAAGCGCCGATGGGGAGCCCAAACATTGAACGAATTCGCAACGCAAAGTATGGTCACCATTTCTACGCCATTTCGATGGGTATACCCGAATGCTTATGGGGTGAATGGGACGGAATATACGAGCCCAGATCCCAAGAAGACGATTTATACTAGTTAGGAAGGGAAAGTTCTGGATCTGGGTGCTCTCCAGCATTACCTATCTGCGATGGAAGACTGTCCATCAAACTTAAAGCTGTCTAGCAGAGTCTTGCTTTTGCTGATCAGCGAACTTCGAAGAGCATTGCAGCGTGCCCTTCAAGTCCTAGAAAGGAACCTCGACTTTGTCCCTGGTGCGCGGGAAACCCTGGATACTTCGGCTTCAAAGTAGAAGTACTACTATGTCACGTGTTGATTGCAAGGCCACAGCGTAGAGGCATTGGGAATTGCATTGATAGCATCTCCATCTTTCGCTCCTTCCTTTGTCCCGCGTGAACCCGACGACCACTCAATGGTCTTGACTGGAGGCGTACGCTAAAGCAATGTTTCATCCCCGCTGCAGGTATTTGGCGCCTAATTGGAGAGAAAATCCATCCAGCGAGCTTGCCGTTGGTTATGCTGCCTAGTTGTCTTGAAGCGCTCAAGCTTTAGAGATGCGCTAAGTCTAATTAAATCGGTCTAATCGTAAGAATTCGACGCTGCTAAGCGAATGTTTTTTTTTTAGAAGAAGATCATATTTGGGAGACGGGCTATTTTGTATAGATTAAGACTGATTCACCGTTCAACGCAACAACCGGCACTGTGAAAACATAGTCAATGGGGGTGATTTTCAGATGCTATCATGATCGGACAAGTTTTATTCATAACAGATCTTGTCTCACTCCAACCTCTCCCCTTCGTAGTGCGCGAAGCATAGTCGGTAACTCTTCTGTCGACGAGATAATGTTGTGCGATCCTTAGTGGTACGAAACATATCCGAAGATGAGAGAAGATCCATGGACTATTCGTGGAAACGACGTCAGCCTGAACCTCCACCCCCAGCACCACCGGGTGGCTGCGGATTCTGCATGGCGAAGTTCGGCGGAAGTTGCATATTATCAATCTCTCTCATCATTTCCTCCAAAGTGCCTGGAAGAAGCCAAGATTAGCACTTGTTACAAAGGTCAACGTCTTGAAAACTAGGACTGTAACTTACCCAATACTTGCGCAGCAGTCCGTAACTGAACCTGATGAGGACCAGGCTCACGAGCCTGGACGTATGGCGCCGCAGCTCTTGTGATGACATCATGAGCCCATTGCTGCGCGCGAGTTCCTACCAGTTGAAAGTAATCATCGGTGAACAAGTCCCACCACGCTACTAGGCCATTAGCGTGAGGCACATCTTGCTCGATGAAACCCATTTGACGGCGGATCTGTTGGCGGACAGTATTGAATCGGACTTGTGCTGCCGGATTGTGGAGGTATTCGAATGTCGCGAAGCCCTGTTATTGCTCGAAATCAGCATTCGAGGGATTTCAAGAGACGACCATCGGAGAACCAAACATCTTGCGCAGCGCAAGTCCATCGGTAAAACGTGCAACCGTCATGTCAGAGCAGCGTTCGCCCTAATGCTGCTAAGGTGGGGAGAAAGGGTGAATGCGAGTATTAACGGCTGGCGACTTACAATACGCATCGCCTGAAGCAACCTATCGGCGGCCTCGTCTGTATCCTGCTGTACTGCATTGTTGGCCAAAGTGTCGATCTCATTAGGCGCAGTTGCAGGCTGAAGCTGCATTATTCGGCCTTTTGCACCATTGATCATCTCGTCCACGGCCATGAAAGGATATGGGTAGTTGTATGATCCGAAGCTCTCCATTATACGATCGTTGACATAGCCAGGCTGTGGTCCATTGGGGCCTCCGATTGCACTCTCTCCAGCCAACCGACCGTTGTATTCGTGCAACTGGTTTTTCCAGAACAACTGACGGTCGAGAGTAGGGATGTTCGCTACTTGGCCGGAAGGGAGTACTCCTGAACATGTGGCTATAGCGAAAGGTCTCATGATCTGTCGATCGATTGGGTGTTCCGCTTCATAACCGGTAAAATCACTTTGATCGGCGTTTGGTGGGACAGGGACAATGTCGACGGCTGTTCCGGTACAGTAGCCTAAGATCAGTCGGAAGTAGCTGCGGAGTATACCCACACCATTCTGCAAGCCAAATAGCTCGACCAGGCGTGGGTAGGCCGCTGCGATTATGCGTATACCTACATTAGCGCCTAAATCGACCTGGTATGTCTTTTGATTGCCTCGTTTATCCAGGATACGCTTGCGCTCGGACTCATGCATACCAGACAGTTCTCGCTTGGTGGGGACGTTGGCTCCTTCGTCGTCGTTACCATTGGAACAGTAGCCTGGGATAACTTTGCACAAATTGGCGCTACAACTGGCCGGCTTCGTGGGCGCCTTCTCCAGTGTACAGCAAGCTGCTTTCTGTCGTCCCCCTATTCATTCAGATCAGTTGGTGTGTTCATATATCTGAAATCTCAAAAGGCTTGAAAGAGGTACAACGCGACAATCTCAGCTATGCCGCTACTGTTGGCCTCGATGTCCTGACGGCGTGGTTATGGGTTCCTTTTCTAAGACCAGTACATCGACATTTCGTGAAAACTTTGAAGCGGAATACAAGGTGTGCTGTTATATTGCTTTGAGTTTTGACGGTAAATAAACTTACAAGAACAGCCTCCTAGTTGAGAGCCACCAAATTGAGCTCTATCGATCTCGAGCTCAGTCGCATTGCATTTAGCATTGGAGCATTCTTCGCCTCCGCTGCCACCATCCCAATGACAGCCGGCGAGCTGACTGGGATCTAGGCAGCAATACTGCTTTTGACCAATGAAGCACTCTCCAGCCTTAGAGAAGACGGACCTCGTGCCTGTCGGACAACTTTTGCGACTATCATGTCCTTTTAGCCGTCAATCAGCTTCATGGTTTGCGTAGAGCCAACTGACCAATCTGCATATTTGCAACCTCCGGTTGCTTGCGTATAGTCTGGGTTGGGACAGCAGAAAACTTTATACCCTCTGCCGCATTTGTTCGTATTGCCATCATTGAGGAACCCTCCGCCCCATGAAGATCCGATGCCTTGGATGTTGACCTCACCAGGAGCACATTGAGCGCTACAGTCAGTATGGGTGCCCTGTCCGTTATTGTCGCCACGCCACATGCAATTCTTCGGCGCTTGATTGACAGGACAACATATCGGTTTGCCACAGTGCTAATGCGAGATGATCAGCGTAATCGATCGTTAAAATGTTATTAATTGAACTGACACATTTCTTCTTCCCACATCCGGCATCGTCAAAACCTATTGGGGTAAAGCCGGAGCCACATGCATCTTGCATCGCCTTATTATCGTTCAAATTGACGCACTTTCCTTTATAAGCAAAGCAATTTTGCCCATTGGACCCCTAGAGGAGTTAAGCACGACTCCAGCTAGTAGTAATAACACCCGACGGCATTGCGGGATAAGGGAGAACAAGCTCCGAAATTTACTCACCGCTATGTCTTGTATAGTAGACTGCGGATTTGACAGCGCTTTGTCTATGTCTTGGAGTGCTTGCCCCGAGCGAATAGTTCGTCCAAGCAATCCAGCGTGAGCTGTATACTTGTCATCGTCTAGTACAGCAATCAGCTGTTTCCTGTGCTCGTTCAATCAAGCTACCGCAGTGTGGACCCGGCGTACCTAGATCAGATGCCCAGATGAGACCACCGCCCATTCCGACCCCATTTGCCCAGTCGACTTTCTGCTTAAATGTTCTGTCGTCATCATACGAGACCCACTGGTCGTTATCGAAAGTGAAGTAATTTACAGCACTTTTTTCGTCGTGTGTGGGTGTAATGGCATCTCTCTTCTTGGTAGACGCTCCATTGAGGATGTTCTTGATCTCGTAATAGGATAAGATACCTCCAGTGGCCGAGCAAGGCCCAGGTTTGGAAGCGCCACTGAAAGCGCAACCTGGTTTTGAGCAGCCTGCATCAGCAAGGGTAAATGACCTGTAGCATATGTCCGAGTCAGCTTCTTGACTCTCAATGTCCAGTGCCAAAACGTCAATGCGTAAAAACGCAGCAACGTTGCTCCAAACCAATTCTTGCCACATTCAGCTTCCTCATCAAAGCAACCCTTCTAGACATGGGATTTTAATCTTCGCAAACACCTACCTTCCATAGAAGCCAAAGCCTAGAACTATTTTCGCCGGCGGGATGTTGACCCGCCAGAAAAGTTCTGCAGCGAGCTTGATCTCGGTCAAATTTGTGTGGCCTTGGACGATACTGCCTATGGGATTTGTAGCATCCCAAACACCATGAAGATCATAGCTCATGAGATTGATCCAGTCGGCGTATTTGATCATGTTTGGCAAGTCAAACCATCGCAAGTACCAATATGATGACGGGGCTGTGAATGACAGGCCAAAACTGCCTCCACTTGAGTCGAAGGTTTGCCGTAAGACTTGAAGTAGTGACACGTAATTGGCGGTGTCTTCAATCTTCCCCCCTCTGTCTCCAGCTCCGGGATACTCCCAGTCAATATCGAGACCGTCGAAACCATTCTGCTTCATGAAGTGAACGACGTTGTTTGCAAAAGTCTGTCTTTTGCCTGCATCGGCAGCAATCTCACCTAAGTAAAAATCGAAGTCAGCATTATCCCGTTTGAGGTGCAGCTCCCAACGCCATGACGGATAAGGTAGAGCCACCTCGGCCAGCAATCATGCATTAAAGGAGCGAGAAGCCATTTCAGAGTTTCTGAAACAGCCAAAGGCGGTAATAACCGCTCTGAAACGGACTCACCGTATAAAGGCTGCGTATCGGTACCGTTATCAGAGAAAGTCCAGCCGCCTACGCTCACGAACACTTTGAGATCCTGTTTGATAGACTTTAAGTTCGCGGTGTCCTGAAAAAGGCTTGCCGGGGTAGATCCATCCATGGTCACAATCTCGTACGAGCCTGGGCTGATATATGCGAAGGCGAAGTTCACGTGTGTAAGGGCATCCACAGGCAGATTCGTTGGCGCAACTTTGTGACAGTTCAAACGAGCGCTCTAGGACTCGTAGTATCCTATGACTTTGTTCTGAAGAATACCAGCGGAGGCGGCCCCACCTGGAGGGCTCGGGTTGAGCACGCAATTGCTCTGACATCCCTAAGAAAAAGTTCGGAGTCAGAACAATCTCATCTAGTAGGTACCACACCCATTGACATTTACGGGATCAAAAAGCCTGGCTCCGAGCGCCACTTACCTTCGTGCAGAAGTCTTCCGTGGTACCACAAAATCCGAATTGACTGCAGCAGGTATTGAGAGGGCATTCCCTGCCCGGCCGTTTTGCGTACTGCCCACATTCGGCCACCGCACCGCAATCCGAAAGGCATCCATCACCGCAGTAGGTCGGACCGTATCCACAGTAACCGCTTTTTCCGCAGCATGCCCCGTTACTACACGGTTTTTCTTTCGAACATTGATAGGTGTCTCGCGCGAGAAGACTCGCGTTAGATCGGGCTTCGAGCTCGTCCCCAAAGTCTCCTGTGCTCAGATGTCGACGAGCAACATAAATTGACGATGATAGTGAGCTATGGCTAGGCCAAACATAAACGCAGACAGCGAGAAAGATACCAAGAAAGAAAATCCATGTTCGACTCGTCAATCTCCTCGAAGCAGCTTGCTCAGAAGACATGATCAAAGAGGGTGAAAAGAGATTCTGCGCCTTAGGCAGACCGCACGGGATAGAGAGCCTAATATACTATATAGCCTCTAGGTGAAGGGAAAATAGAATTGCCCCTGCAGCAAAATTTCTTGAATAAAATAGAAAAAGTCATCAGGAAAGCGAAGGAGCTGAGGGCCACTGAAGCAGAGTTTCTAGCCCCGCAGGAGCATGTTGGAAGTTACACAGCAATGGCTTGCCTTGAAGGAGCTGGTGAAGGTACAAGATGGTCAATCAGCGTCAATAGAGAATCGGTTTCATTGGGAGCCGATCCTAACACTCTTGAGAATCGCAGCCAACACTGGGCAGTGCCGAAGAGGATACGGACGCATGACTGGAGATTTCGATCCTGTAGGAACCAGGCAATTATGCGCGGCGGTGGTCAGATGTCGCGGCACCAGGATGTTGATACAGCCCCATGCCAAGATCGACAGGGAGCGGCCCTCAAGCTTCTTTTAGTGAAGTGCAAAGTCAAGCCTGGAATCAACACTGTTCTCCGAAATTGCAGAAGCATCCGATGCTACGGAGACCAACACCAACAATGATGATAAAGTACATGATTAGACCTCGGTCCAGCTCATGAAGATCTCACATCCGGATTAAAAAAGCTGTGTGGCGCAGGTAGGGGCTGAGCCGACTGAGACTAGGAAGATTCATCGCAAAAAGTTGAAGCAGCCTCGAGGCAGCGTAAGGCTTGGACCGGCCAGCCGAATCCTACGAACAAAGCCCGCTGTTATCCCCTCATACGTCCGTCTTACGTCGAGAAAGCTCGTGACAGCCGCTTTCCAGGGTGTTGAAGAGGCACGTAGCCCATGCAGGATCTCATTCGGTCATTAGAACCTGATCACGATAATCAGTGTTGCTACTGTCTGGCTGGACATCCTGCGCGCTTCGCCACATCCGTATGTGAGTATGATAGACGAAGGCGGTCCGACAGGCTCGCCAAACCAGGTTGGTAACCCTGACCTCAAGGATCTAAAAGGCTTGATCTGTGCATAGCTTCTATAAGAGATTAAGAAGGATGAAAGAGGAAAATGGTTGCATCACGCTACATACAGCCGCACTATTCTTGGTAAGCTCGCCTGACGAGCGATGTGTGCAACCTTTGGGAATCAGCTCCCGAGAGAATGCATGCACCGCGTAGACAATCCTGCACATAAGATTGGCGGCAGCTTGCATGTCACTTCGCCACACAACAAAATCCGACGGATGTTGTAGTCTTGGATTCGATTGTATTCGATTGTAGTCAGTTCCGTCATATCATCTACTATCCCTTTAGTTGTTCACCAACATTTTGTCTTTTCGGAGCCTAGGAAGCTTTCCTGCCTCCTCTCACATAAATACAAATGTGCTGAACTTGTATTTGATATTGATAGGATATTTGCCGCTTTCTGCCAGAACGGCCATTATTGAAGCATCAAGCATGTACCCTACTATTCTACTTGTTTCATTTGGCCTGACATGGGCGCAACAACTCTCCGACTCCCAAATCTACATGGGATATCCAGGGCTCAGTTCATCTTGCGAGCAGGCCTTGAATACCAGTGTTTCCTGTCCGGCGTTCTTGAGTCCAGTCTCGGTGAGGGGCGGAACCCTGGACACAGACGAGGTCACTGCTCTTTGCAGCGATACCTGCTACTCTTCGCTTGGAAGCGCCAGGGACACCATCAAGGGCGCCTGCACCGCCAGTACAGATGTCATTGTCTACAATGACCAAGCATATCCAGCGACATTCATTGTTGATAATTTCATATATACCTACAGTCTCTCCTGCAGAAAAGACAGTAAGACCGGCCAATTTTGCGATCCGCAGATCCTAGCATGGTCGAATCAGACCCAGCTCACCTCGGCCCAGAGCTGTTCGGACTGCTGGCTCGGGGTCCAGGCAATGGAACTGGGCAGTCCGCTTGGTTACAACGATGACTTAGCAAGCAATTTTGCTTCACTAACTTCCAGCTGTAGCGCCAGTGGATATGCCTTTACTTCTCCCACAGCCTATGCCCTCAACTCAACAGTAATCGATGTTCCTCCTAGCGCAACAGCTACACCGCCGCAGACATGTACTAACTCTTACATCGTTCAAGTCACCGATAACTGCAACTCGATTGCAAAAGCTCACAACGTTTCAACGTTCAATCTACTCTACGACAACAGCCTAGACCTCTATTGTAAGAACTTTGCCGCTGCCGTTGGCACATCACTATGCATTCCTCTGCAATGCGATACATATACCTGGCAAGCGTTGGACTCCTGTAGCAGCGTAGTCAGCAGATTTACCGGCATGACCATACCGCAATTCTTGGCGTGGAATCCAAACTTCAACTCGCTTTGTCAGAACACTCTGAATTTTGTCGGAAATGAAGTCTGTGTGGGGTACGTTCCTCCGCTCTGCATAAAAGGCCAGAACCATACTGATCAAACTCCAACACAGGCCCCCCGGTGGTTATATAGATTCCAAAACAAACAGTACTGTCACCCAAACGACTGCGGCGACGGTTGCGGCGCCAGCACCTACCAATGCTATGGATGGGTCAAATAGGAATTGCGGTAATTGGTATGCCGTGGTAGCCGGAGACACCTGTGGTCTTGTGTCGGTGGCAAATTATATTTCCTTATCCGACTTTCTGTTCCTTAACCCGGAGATCAACAAGAATTGCTCAAATCTAGACCTTGGAGTTGCTTATTGCGTCGAGCCTGTGGGAAACCTAGCAACTTACTCAGGCTATACTACCCCTGCTGGACCCACAATTACAATTTCATCGGCCACTTTCTCTACCGTTAATACAGCCATACCGACAGCTACCAGCGGTGGTGGCTACATAGCCACCAGCTCGCTGCTACCGAAAGCTTCAGGAACCATCGATGGGTGCAAGACGTATCGAAATCACGATGCTATCAATGATCTCAACGAGTGCTCCTACATTGAATACGCTTATGGTGCGACCAACGATCAACTGGTGACTTGGAATCCCAGTCTTTCCAGAGACGTGTCTACTTGCAACTTCCAATCTGGCTTCAGTTACTGCGTTTCGCAATCTACCGGAAGTAGTAAGTCGAATATTAGTGTCAGATATTGACTCCTATCATTGACACTTGCAGCAATGGTGTCCACCTCTGACAATTGCGTGGAAGTTAATGCGACAGAGCCAGGAACTGTCAATACCTGCGACTGCTTTACCACAGTTTTCGGATATCAGAATGACACCGGTGAGAATTCATTCCACTAATCCAGTCGCAACATTCATATACTGACATCCATGGCAGGTTACGGGTGCCAAGATATCGCGGATGACAATTCGATCACCATTGCTCAGCTGACAACCTGGAACACCTGGTTAGCATCTGCTTGCGACAAGGCACTTTATGCCAATCTTGCCTATCAAGATACGCGTGCCGTTTGCATTGGTGTCAATGCATCCGAACCTACAGGTACTGCGGCGTCGCCACCGTCCAAGACTCCTCTTCAGTCTGGCTCGAACGTCTCCACTTCTATGGGTCCTACACAGACTGGCGTGGTTGCAGGATGTCAAAAATTTTACACCGTGAAGTCTGGCGACTCTTGCACTAGTGTCGAGGGCATGTTTGCGATCACATCTACCCAATTTTACCAATGGAACCCAAGCGGTAAGTGTTAACATCCCGCTTCGATTCAGCCAAGCTTCCACTCTTGTACCCGTTCTCAATGACTGACATGTCACAGTTGGCAGCAAGTGCGAGAACATGTGGCTCAAATACGCGTACTGCGTACAAGGGCCTACCTCAGACACTACAGGGGGGCCAACACCAACGGGTTCAGGGCCGGCAAGTCCGACACAGTCTGGCATCACTTCCAACTGCAAGCAGTATTACACAGTGGCCAGCGGCAACTCATGCACCAAGATTGAGACCCAGTTCAGCGTCACATTTGATCAACTTTATCAGTGGAATCCGGCGATCGACTCGAATTGCGGGAATTTGTGGGTTGGGTACGCAGTCTGTGTAGCTGTTGGAACGTAAAACTTAGATGATAAATCCCATGTTCCGGATTTTGACAATGCAGAAACTAAGGAGGTACCGTGTGATTTGGGAAGAGTCAATGTCATTCCTGCACGTAATGTAAATGTGGCACAATGAAGATAGCTTGGATGTCGTGTAAGTGAAAGAAGCAGACATCTTGAGTAGTCAGATAACACAGACAATGAACTTCTGCAAAATGAACTCTAGAACGCCTTAGGAATAGAATGGCCACCTAAGGAAACGATCTCTAGATGAAACATAGACAGGACACTTGGCCAAGTGTCACGTGACATGTGCCACTTCTTCGCAGACCACCCCACTACATAAATCGTCCTGACCAATACCTCTTGCTCTAATTTCTAGACCTTCATCTTACAATGTCATATCATCACGAACCCACCACCTCCGGCCCCCACTCGCCCTCCCACCGCACTTCCGACATCAGCACCCACAATAACATCGCCGACTGCATCGAGCGCTTCCTGCGTGAAGACTCCCACCACATCTGGGGTTTCGTTATCTATCGCTGCACCTACGACAGCGATGCAGACTGGCAGGAATTCATGAAATATTACCGCGCGCAACTTGAGAAGTCTTTGAAGTCCTATAACGGACTGGATTTATTGGATGGTTTGCGGATCACTGTTTTCGACGATAAGGAGACATTCGACGACGCCTCCACGATGGATGTGAGGGAACATTTCAAGGAGTGGACTAAGACTGCGCCGGAGGAGGAGCAAGGAGGGAGAGGGGAAAGGGAAGGGGTGATAGGGGAGAGCGGGAGCCAGCGATATAGGTATTGTGTGCAGGTTGACGAGGAGGCGCTTGAAAGTGTCATCAATCTACCCGCGTTCACTACCGCCACTGATGGGGCTCGGGAGGGGCATGTCAATCTGATTTGGAGGGACTGGGAAACCGGGCCGATTGTGGTGAGAGGGGATGATGGGGAGGTGATCAGAACTGTGGAGAGGGAGGAAGAGGAAGACGAGGACGAGATTGAGGGTTGTAAGCTGCATGATGTGGGGTGGATGATGGTTGGAATGAGGCATGTTGGGCTGGGGATGTATTATTATCTGAGGGACTTGAATGCGTGGTATATAGAGTATAGGAGGCCGCCTCAGGTGACGATGGCTTGAATGTTCTTTTTGGCTCAATTTTGAGCTGTCAGGAGCCTACACAGAGCAGATCATGTGAGTATGTATTAACTAACACTACAAGCATGACGAGTAAATACACGATGATGCGCAGATTATATAGATGACATGACCGCGAGCGCTAGTTCTAATCGAGATTAGTCGATTAGATCTAGGTCAGACTAATTCAAGTTGCGCTAAATCTTCTCTCGACGTCAAGACGCTAGTCTCAATTTGATTGCATACTTAGAATTCTACTATATAATCGTAATATTATTCTTTTTTTTAAAATAGCAATATTTGTATTATTGTAAAGAATAACTCGAAGATTAAATTTGTTTTAAATAAGAAAATGCGCTTTTTCTTTAATCTCTTTCAAATCTTGCATTTAAAGATAAATTTAAAACATAACTTTAAAGTAATTTAATTTAAATTTGTTTATACTTATTACTTATTTTAGCATATCTTTCTCATCGTTGTCTTTTTCGTATTGTAGTCGAGTGATTAAAAGATATTTGACTAGGTTTGTCGTCGGGTTAGGGTTGGGTTGGGTTGAGAAGAGTCAATTCAACCCAAGTCTGGGTTCGAGTTGAGGTTGAGTTGACTCCCCTCAACTCGAGCCCAACCCAGAATCGAGTTGAATTGCTCGGACCCGATTTTTGTTACTAAATATAGTATACTATGTACTAAAAATAGTATACTTTTCCCCTTTTTTTCCAATTTTTTTTTTGCAATCAATTTTGCAATCAATTTGGTAGGGAATTTGATAGGGAGGTTGGTGGGGAATATGGTAGGGAATATAGTGGGGAATATGATGGAAATATGGTGGGGAATATGGTAGAGAGTGTAGTAGAGAATATGGTAGGGAATATAATGAGGAACATAGTGAGAAATATGATGGGAATATAGTAGGGAATATAGTGGGGAATATGGTAGGGAATATAGTGGGGAATATGATGGAAATATGGTGGGGAATATGGTAGGAAGTGTAGTAGAGAATATGGTAGGGAATATAATGGGAAACATAGTGGGGAATATGATGGGGAATATGATGGGGAATATGGTAGGGAATATGGTAGGGAACATGGTAGGGAATATGGTAGGGAACATGGTAGGAAATATGGTGGGGAATATAGTGGGGAATATGGTGGAAAATATGGTAGAAAACATGATAGAGAGTTTGATAGAAAGTTTGATAGAAAGTTTGATAGAAAATTTGATAGAAAGTAGATCTGCAATCGAGTTCAAGTCAACTCATCAAGTTGATCTAGTTGAATCGAGAGTCTGACTCAACTTGATTGAGTTGAATTGATCTCTCTCAATTCAATTCAACACTGAAATTCAATCTGAGTTGAGTTGAGCAACTTGAACTTGACAATAGATTTATATTTAACTATTGAATTAAAGAGATTTATTATTGATGTTAGAAATTGATCTACATCAATTTGCAGTACATATGCAGCTTTATTCTTTTAGATATTAAAATCTTAGTTATTACTTAATACATTATTTAATTGCATAGTGTTGTTTATGCATGTATTGCAATAAGTCTTTATTGTTATAGTTGTTGATCAGCGATGAAACTTATCTGTATGCAATGTTGACTACGAATTTACTGTTTAGCTACAGTAAAGTTTAAAGATTATCAAAAGTTTGAATGACATTGAAATGCTGCGTGATGATGAAGTGCTATGCATTGATCGCATGCAGAGTTTTCGCGATTGCACAAACTTTGATAATCTCAATGTGCATGCTATAAGTAATCTGCACGCAGATGAGAAAGTCAAATAAAACACAGAATTACGAGGAAAATCACTTATGAAAATCATTCAATTCAGTATCTTGTCATCGTGATGACAAGAACTGAGACAGAACATTCTTGTGTTTGATCTGTTGAGAATGATTAACAGAAAGAACTTAAATCACGAACATTCTTTAAATTTACATGCTAACTATGTATAAATTTTGTTAAGACTGCGTGTCTGTTACTACAACATGAACAACTCATGAGACTTGTTAAGTTCAACATGAGTAAACTTGAAAGTTTCATTAATATCATTTAACAGACGTTCAGACACAGACATTTTATATGTGAGCAATACGCTGATGAAAAAACTTTGTTAAAAGAAGAGAAACACAAGTGAGTTAATAAAGAATGATTGAACTACGCTGTCTGATTAAAAGTGTAGCATATAAACATTTTTGCAAAACATGATCAATCTGCATGAGAAAGATCTCTACAGATAATGCAAAACAGATGAGTTGCATGTTTTATAAATGAAGTGAGTGTCTGTAAAACATGATATATAATGATGATGACTGTCGATCTTGAGAATCTCATTTCTTCACTGAGTTCTGACTGTTATGATCTTGATCTATTCTCAATCTATTCTTGACTTTATTCTCAATTTATTCTCGACTTTATTCTCAATCTTAATTATCTTTAATTGAGTTTAGTGAGCATTCAAGCTAAAGATGATATCATTAAGTTTCTGCATCATCTGTGTAAGACATTAATTCTTTTGAGTTTAGCACAGAAGTCAGAAACACACATATAAGCTGCAAATTTTATTCTGTAGATACTTTTCTTTCTTAACATTTATTTATTAGTTAAATGACATTCATATGACTCGCTTTATGCTGATCTTTAACAGTAGATAAATGCTAATTAACTACTCTGCTATCAACATGTAAACAATACGAAATAATCTACTTCGTTTATTCAGAAAATTCGCAAGAAATTCTTTGAATTACTTTCATTAAAAAACACACAGACAAATTTACTCAAATTTATCAAATCAATCACTCAAACAAATTTATCTTATCTTTCTTACAATGACGTGTGACTTTGAATCAGTTGAGTCATGAACAGCTCGTCTGCTTAGAAGCACTGCTAATAAATGAGTTTCTCTTATTTCTTTCAATGCTTCAGTCAACGTCAAGAACGCTGATATTTCATGAAACATCAAGACAGAAGAACAGCTTCGTCAATAAGTTCATGATCAGTCAAACAAGATCATCAAGATGTTGAACAAGCTTAAATCTCAACAAGACATGACTTTGAAACTCAACGAGCAGTGAATTGTTGTTCAAGTTAAACATAACAAGAGATTGAATCAACTAAAGATCAAACAGATGATCATAAACACTCTAAAAGAGATAAATAAACACTATTGAAAAAAGATGTTGAATCTCAAGAATAAACTCAAAGAAGTATCACATTCAGTGAATCAGTTTCAATCTCATCAATTTATTGAATCTCAAGTTTCTATGAAATCTCTATCTTGTCAATCTATTGAGAATCATACTTGACGTGAATCATTCACTTTATTCAATAATGATCATCATAAGTCTTTCAAGTTTTTGAATTTATCTGTATTCATTGATGAAGATGAATTAACATGAGATAGCTGAAGAATCAAGATAAACAACAAGCTTCAGACTAAACTGATTGCATCAAGTTGAGTCATCGAGATTGAGTTGAGTTCTCGACTCATCAAGACTTGATTTGAGTCAGAATGCTTAACTTAAGTATTTGAGTTGAGTTGAGATGTTCGATTTAAGTAATTGAGTCGAGTTAAAGAGTTGAAATTGAGTATTGACTCGAAATTTTCGATTCGACTCGTCAAGACATGAAGATAAATAGATAGATATTCTATTATGATTCTCTATTATGACTTTCTATCATGACTTTCTATCAAATAGCCTTCATGTTTCTCTATCATAGCTTCTCTTCATGACTTTTCTTCATGACTTTCTATCAAACAGTCTTCATAGTTTTTCGTCATGACTTTTTATCATAGCTTTCTATCATAGTTTTCTATCATAGCTTTCTATCATAGTTCTCTATCAAAGCTCTCTATCAAATAATCTTCATGTTTCTCTTCATGTTTCTCTTCATGTTTCTCTTCATGTTTCTCTTCATGTTTCTCTTTATGACTTTCTATCAAAAAGATAATGCAAAAAGATAATGTAAAGGCGAAAAACCGGAAAAATTTCTATATTTAGCTCTTTTGATGTCATATTCGATTGCTTGATGAGTTAAGTCGAGAACTCAAATCGAATTCTGATTCGAAGTCAATATCAAGTTGAGTCAGAAGATTCAACTTAAGTAATTGAGTCAAATCAAAAGTTTCAACTCAAGTAATTGAGTCGAGTCAGAATGTAAATATGAAAACTCAACTTAATGATCAGTCTACTTCAGACAAATGTTGATCACTTCGTTAATGAGACTATCTGCATTGTTTATGTGATATTTAGACTAGAAGATGACGCTGCTGAGCATATCTTCGCTTGACATCATCATAATGCTTCACATTCTTACATTTCAATCTACAAGCTACTTGAGCATCTTGAAGAAATATACAATGAACTGAATAAAAATCGAAAGTGTCGTTGCAAGTACAACGTTCTGAGACAAGCAGACAAATCTTTCAATGTCTTCTACTTTAATTTTATGAAGCTATTCAGTTATTTCAATTATGATGATTGCACTCTGATAAACGATCTTCAGAATAAAATCAATAATTGCTTGCAGAACACTTTATCAGTCTGTTCAAAGAACTTTGCTTCGCTCACTCGCTTAAGAATCTTTCTTCAAGATGTAAATAATAAGCAGCGAGTCAACTATCAGCTACGCAGCGAACGTTGCACTGTCATCGTCAAAGTTACTGTTGTATCTGACAAACATGCTGCTACTTCATTGTCAGTGACAACTTCAGTAATCAATTATGTTAAGTTTATCATCTCTTCTACTTCTGAGTCAGCGAGATCATTAATTATCTACTACATCTGCAAAATCTTCGATTATTTGTTCAAGAATTGCTCTCAGCTGAACAAGATCAACACTTTTGCATCTTGTGCATTCATTCTTCGTCTACATGAAATCATCATTTCGAAGAATAAAAAGAATGAGAAAATGTCTTTCGAGAATAACGAGGCAAAAAACTAGAGACTTTCATCAAAAACATGATGAAAAAGATGTTAATTTCTTCAACAACAAGCATGTCAGATGATTCTTTTGCTTCTGAATCTTTGACTACTGAATGTGTACTTTCTAGCAATGAAATTAGTTACTCATTGAAGTCATTGATTGACATCAAAGCTGTTGACTATTCGTTCATTGATGAAGTGATTGCGCAAATTGTTTGTGATCAGTTGCAAATCAAGTTTCTGACTTTGATCAAAGCGAAGTCAATATGAGAATTCAATGATCATTATGCAAAAAAACTCATTACTCATGTCATTTATTTGAACCTGATGATTCAGAATCATACAGTAGACATCGCTTTTATGTTGATCACTTGATTAAAACAACATCAAATGATTCTAGGAAAAACATGAATGAACAAAACAGATCTAGTCATAGATATGTGAATTGACTCTCTTCAATTTTTGAATTTCAATTCTCGCTCAACTGTTTTTTTCTCAAACGAGAGAACAATATTGAAACAGAAGAGCTTAACTTCTACTCATATACTAAAGAAATCTTTCACTTCTGTTACATCTCAATCTAGTCAGAAATTATTCTCTTTCAATCAGTTTAATGAGAAGTCAGTTAAACAAATTGAACAGTTAAAATCGTGTGACGCGACTTTAACTAACATTAAAATTTCTAAACTGACTTCAGATTCAACAAACATTGAAATGATAGAGATAGCAACATATAAAATGTTAGTCAAATGATCAGACATTAAGATCTTTGCTGTTATCATCTTGAAAATCGATCGACTCATAACTACAGTTGAAAATAAGTCTGAAGAAGTGAATCTGCATGAGCTTTCACATGTTAAGACTCTTGAGAAGATCAAAGTCAAGCTTCTCTTCAAGTATCATGACTATCTAGACGTGTTCAATCAAGCTATGATTGATCAGCTATCATTGCATCGTTTCTATGATCACAAAATTGAGTTGATTGATGAAGAAACGTTTTCTTGAAGCAGACTATATCAGATGTTTAATTACAAGCTTCAGAAGATAAAGAAGTATCTGATTGATTATTTAAACAAAGAGTTCATTTTCTTCAGCTTCGCATCATACGTCTCGCTCATCTTGTTCATTGAAAAGAAAGATGATAGTCTGCGTTTCTGCATTGATTATCAAAAACTCAATGCTTTAATTAAATGAGATCGCTATTCTTTGCTCTTGATAGACGAAACTCTCACTCATATACAAGAAAGCAAGTATCTGATTTAATTAAACATCATTGTTACGTTCAACAAACTACATATGCATTCAGATAACAAAGATTTAACTATCTTTATTATCTTCTTCAACTCATACAAATATCATGTAATGCTCATCAACGAATCTGCTTTCTGTCAGCACTACATGAATGACGTGTTGTTTGAATATCTACATCAGTTTTGTCAGATTTATCTAGATGACATTATCATTTACAGCAAGATCTTGAAGAAACACAAGCAACATGTATGATTAATCTTGCATAGACTACAAGAGATCGACTTACAGATGAACATAAACAAATGCGAGTTTCATGTGCAAGAGATCATCTTTCTAGAACTATTAATATTTATCGAGAGACTAAAGATGAATTCTCGAAAGATACAGATGATCATCAAATGATCTATTTTCATCAATCTCACTCAGATACAGTTCTTCATCAACTTCTGCAATTTCTATCAACGCTTTATCAAAAACTTCTCGAAGATTGTTCATCTTATAATTCAACTTACTCAGAAGAAAATCATATTTGAATGAAATGAGATCTGTCAGATAACATTCAATTATATGAAGAGATGTATGATTGAGACTTTGATACTTCGTCACTTTGATCAGACTCGTAAGACTATTCTTGAAATTGACTCATTCAACTACGTCAATGATGAAGTTCTGTCTCAATATAACGACGAAGAAATACTACACTCAATGATCTTTTATAGCAAGAACATGTCTTCTGCTGAATGCAACTACGAAATATATGATAAGAAACTACTGATCATCATTCAAGCATTTAAGCATTGATGATCTGAACTGAAGTTAATTGACATTTCTATCAAGATGTTCATCAATCATTGTTACAAGCGTATCAAGGCTGAAAAAGACTGAAGCTCTAATCAATTCGCAGAGTATGCTAGCGAGTATTCTGCGTATTGATTAGAGCTAGTCAGTGTCTCTAGCTCAGATCTGACTCAGTCTCTATTTTCTTTTTCCAACATCTCTTTGTTCAACATCATCTTTCTTTCTATATCACATTCTACTCATGTCACAAACACATTTTCTTCAAGCTTAGCGCAGTCTCTGAATATTACTTAAATAGAAGCTTTTGTACTTATCTTCTTCTGTATTCTTAATATTCAGTTATAACTATCTTTAAAGATCAAAGACTATTTAATTCTGACTTTCGCTGATTGACTCATCTAGACATGATTCTGACATTATATTAAGAATTCATTAATCACATGATACTGATCTCATTACTCATTCAACATACTCATACAGATAGAACGAGTTTAAAGAAATTCATTTATCTGATGATTGATGCAATTGAAAGATTGAACAACACTAAAAAGTTTGATAGAATCAACGACAAGACTGTTTGAATCACTAGACAACTTATCACTCACTAAGTATGCAAAGTTCACTCGATCAAGAGAATCAACTCATTTTCATGAAACAGACGAGTGAAAATAAGCTGTTCAACTCGATTAAGAGAATTGATGATAAAGAATCTTCGTGAATTGCTTGAGAATCACTCAAAAAACTCGTAAATTAAAAATACTCTTCTAATCAACAACATTCTTTTCTGAAGATTAAACACTTGATCATACATCTTCATTAATACTGTTAAGCATCATCATTCGCTCGATTTCATTCTTTCTTTAAATTTCATCATGTCAAAACATTCATTTATTGAAGAATGTTTCAAAGAATTTCAAAGTCACTTTTCTCAAACTTCTGAAACTGATTCATCAAAATTCTCTAGTGTTGAATCATTCATCAATGAAGACAACGAGTCATTCATTGAAATAGTAATACTCTCTGTTTCTATCGAAAACTGAAAGACTTGATGCATGACTCTCGACAGAGAAACAGATCAACTCAACAAGCTGAGTAATCAACGAGACAACGAAATCAAAAAGTTGAAGACTAGACTTCAAACTAAAGAAATCACTTCTTCTGATTTCATCTACTTTGAGCGTTCTAGATCTCAGAAAATATCTGATTCTTTCTGATTTACTGACGAAAAGAATTCTACTTGGGAAAACTGATACGACAAAATTCAGAATAAACTAGAGATCAACGTCAACCTCTTTTCAAATAAATGAGTCAAACTGAGCTATGTACATTTCAGATTATTTAATGACGCAACTGATGTCGCTCAATCTAGACGTGAACGTGACTGTGTTAATTTCTATAAGATCATCGATGATCTTTTGAAAGAACTAACTGAGTTGTTCAATGATTCAGATAAGAAAGTCAACTTTCGTAGAAAATATTAACTTGATTCAAGAATCAAAAAAGTTCAGCGAGTTTTACACTCAGTTTCAACAATTATCTTTCTATCTGAAGTATCACGAAAAGCAACTGATCATCGATCTGAAAGATAAAATAAATCTTCGTCTTTGATTTATTTGAATAAATCAATTAGTTCAATCTGATTTTCTCAAAGAGATTTATTTCTACCTGATTCATTTGAATAATGATCAGCGAGTCATTCAAGAAATCAAGAACAAAGTCAATCTCATTAAATACATCAATGATCTGTCAAAGATCATCTTTCATAAAGCTGTTGTTACTCAGTCAGTCAATCATTCAAAATCTGATCATCTAAAGTTGCGTGACGCGATTTTAACTAACGTCAAAGAAGCAGACGTTTTAGTTGAAATCTGTTTCATATGTCATAAATCAGATCATAGCTTTAAAGAGTGCTCTGATCAACCTACTAGAATCAATGCAGTGAACAATAAATATGATCATTTCGAATTCAATTTCAATTCGAATTTCGATTCAAAAAACTAGTCATCTCTTTAAAAGTCATTAAAGAAGTAGAGATTATATCTTTGTGCAAACTAGACGAAATTTTATCAGAAGAGAATTACTTTGAAAAGTTGTTTCTAATTAACGTCTTTCTCAACTCTCAGAATCGATCTTTTAGTCTTTGTTCTCTGATAGACAGTGATTCAGTCGCTCATACGCTCATACACGCTAATCTAATCAATAGAGTATACGAGAAACTAGAAATTCAATTTATATCATTGACAAAAGAGAAGTTAATAAGAGACTATGATGAAAAGATATCTAAGAAGATCATCACTCATAAAATTCTACTCAATCTCATCATCAAAAGTCATAAGAAATTGACTGTATCAATGCTGATAGCTGATATCAATCATCATGAAGTCATATTGAGTAAGCTCTGAATGAATAAAAACGAAATATTATTGAATATGCGAAACGACGTCATTGTTTTTTCAAATCAATTAAATACTTCTATTTCGATTTTTTTGATTCTTCTCAATTCAAAGCACTCAAGTTGATCGCGATCAACTTCGCTCTCTTCTATCATTCAGACTAAGATCTCTATTATGCTCAAACAATCTGTTTCAACTACGACTAAGAAAGAATCATTCTCGATTCAAAGCATAGATGCAGCTTTGTTCAAAACTCTACTGAATCAATCAAAGAAGAATCAGACTGAAGTCTTTGTTCTATTCATAACTGATATTGATAGAGAAATTGCGTACAATACTCAGTGCAATTTGAACGTTCTAAACGTCTCTTTAATCAATGAAACGGCTCAGAATTTGAAAGATATTAAAGTCAAGCTGTCATCAGAATATCATGAGTTTCTAGATGTTTTTGATCGAGCTCAATCGAATAAACTATTCTCTCATCGCTTCTATGATCATAAAATCGAGCTCATCAGTGATTCAACGCTCTCTCACTGTCGAATCTATCGAATGTTCTCTGTCAAACTTCTGAAAGTAAAGAAGTACTTAAACAAGAATCTGTTGAAGAGATTTATCACTTCTAGTCAGACTCTCTATTTCTTTCTCGTTCTATTCGCTCTCAAAGCAAATGAAGATCTTCGATTCTGCGTGAACTATTGAAAGCTAAATGTCATTTTCAAAAGAAATAGATATTCTTTATCGCTGATAGACAAGATCATTGATAGAATAGTGAGTTGCAAGCATCTGACTAGATTGAACATCATATCAGCATTCAACAAACTTCGAATGCATCTCAATAACGAGAATTACATCACTTTTATCACTGCTTTAGAAGCATATAAATACAAGGTGCTATCATTTGAACTGACTAACGAATCGATCTTCTTTCAGCAATATATGAATGATGTTTTATGAGACTTTCTGAACGACTTTTGTCAAGTTTATCTAGATGACATTCTTATCTATAGCAAAACGAAAAAGAAACATAGAAATCACGTCAAACTAGTATTGAGTTGACTACGCGAAGCTGAACTGCAGATGAATATTTGAAAGTGCAAATTCAATGTAAAAGAGACTGTCTTTCTAGAAGTCATTGTATCAGAACTAAATCTTCGTATGAATCTCAGCAAAGTGACAGTCATAGTCAGCTGAATCACTTCGATCAATCTAAAAGAAATTCAGAGCTTCGTAAGATTTGTTAACTTCTATCGTTGTTTCATTAAGAACTTCTTAAAGCTAGTCAAATCATTCACTCAGCTGACTAGAAAGAATACGTCTTTTGTTTAAAATGAGATCTGTGTTCAAGTCTTTGACAATCTAAAGAAACAAGTCAGCTTAATCTCAGTACTTCGTCACTTCAATCTCAAATGACAAGCTATTCTGAAGATCAATGCTTTGAACTATGAAAAAGGTGAAATACTATCTCAGTACAATGATGAGAAAGTTTTTTATTTAATGATCTTCTACAGTAAAAGCATGATCTTCGCTGAAATCAATTATCACATCTATGACAAGAAATTGCTAGTCATTATTCAATGCTTCGAACACTGATGACTTAAGCTGAAGTGCATTAAACTACTCATTCAGATATTCATTGATCATCAAGCTTTGAAAATCTTCATAAAAAATAAACAGTTGAGTCAACAACAAGTCAACTATCTGAACATTCTGTTGAAGTTCAACTTTCAGATCATCTTTAAATCAGGCAAAATGAATATTAAAGTTGATGCTTTAACTCAAATGTCTTTAGCGAACATCTTTGAATCAGCTCAACAACTTGAAAATCATTTTCAGACTATTCTGATCTTCAATAAAGTTAATGTTCTACTTGTTGAATCGAAAGCAAATCTCTATCAGCAAGTATGTATGATCAATCAAACAAATGAGCTCTGTGATGAATATAAACAAGCTATGAATGAGAATAAGCTCAAATTTCATATTACTAAATTGAAGAACTGCGAAATCATTGACAGCGTTCTCTTTAGAAAAGACTTACTGTGAGTTCTCAAGAATATGCATACGAAACTGCTACAGAAAATTCATGATCAGTTTTCAATCTCTCATTTTGACAATAAATGAACTATTGATCTAATTCAACGATTCTACTATTGATCAGATCATTAAGTCACAGTCAGACAGTACATTTGAAACTGTTATGTCTATCAGCGAAGCAAAGTTTCTAGAAATAGCATCAATGAACTTCATCATCTTTTATTCATTTCACAAGAACGCTGAAAAGATATAGTTATGAACTTCATTACTAAGCTATCTTTATCAGAAGACTATAACGTCATTTGCACAATCATATGTTATTTCATCAAAGAACGTCACTATGTTCTCTGTTATTAAAAAGACGATGACATCTCAGTCGAAGAAACGATTTGAATCATGCTATGAAACGTCTATCAACTGCATAATTTATTCAGTTCTATTGTTTCGAACAGAGACTTTCAATTCATATCAACTATGTGAAAGAGTTTTTGCAAGTGACTGAGAATCACAGCTAGTTTATTCACAGTCTATCATTTGAAGATTGATAATCAGACGAAACAAGTCAATCAAAACGTTGAACGCGAACTTAGAATTTACTGCAATTACATGCAAAATGACTGAGTCAAATGAATATCTATGATGAAATTCAGCAACAATTTCAATATCTTCTCAATTATCTCAATGATTTCTTTCTACTTCAATAAAGATTTTCATTCTTGAATGAGTTTCGATTCAAATATGACTGACTACAAAATCATTCATGAACGACTGAAAGCTAGAAAAGCAGATGATATTATCATTCAAATGAAAGAGTTACTGAGCTTTGATCATCAACAATTGAAAAAGACGAAGCTGATCATTGAAGCACAGATCAATAAACATAAATGAGATGTCATTTATGAAGTAGAGAACTGAGTTTGACTATTCTTCAGAAACGTCAAAATCATGAGATCATGCAAAGATTTGAAAGATAAACAACTAAAATCATATCAGATCACTATCAAAGCGAAAGTTTTCTATCATCTTCATCTATCAATCAGCATGAAGCATCTGCATTTGATGTTCAACTCGAAGCTACTGCAATTGTATTCAGAAGATTCTCTATCAGAACAGCATGCAGAACTTCTCAGACTCATCATTATTGATAAAGATGATGATGAACATTGAAAGATAAATGATATTCTGAACTTCAGACACTATCAAGATCAAATACAGTACAAGATCAAATGAAAAGATCTAGATAGAAATGAAGAATGATACTATGTTAATAAAAAAGAATTCGATGACTTTGAGAAAGTTTTAAATGAATTTCATGTGCTATACTCAAGAAAGTCACGCTAGTATTGAAATAACTCAATAAGAAAGCAAGCAAATGAGTTACATTCATGCAAACATGAATTTTCAAAGAGAGAAATAATGTTACGAGTGTATCAAGGCTGAAAAAGGCTGAAGCTTTAATCAATTCACAAAGTACGCTAGCGAGTACTTTGCGTATTGATTAGAACTAGTCAGTGTCTCTAGCTCAGATCTGACTCAGTCTCTATTTTCTTTTCTCAACATCTCTTTGTTCAACATCATCTTTCTTTCTACATCACATTCTACTCATGTCACAAACACATTTTCTTCAAGCTTAGCGCAGTCTTTGAATATTACTTAAATAGAAGCTTTTGTACTCATCTTCTTCTGTATTCTTAATATTCAGTTATAGTTATCTCTAAAGATCAAGCACTATTCAACTCTGACTTTCGCTGATTGACTCATTTAGACATGATTCTGACAATCATCAAGCACTTACATCATTGATGAAAGATAAAGAGCTTAGCAGACAACAGATGCATTGAATATAGAAGTTCGTTGACTTCAACTTTAAGATAATGTATTGATCTAACAAGCAGAACATTAAGATCAATGCATTAACTCATTGAGTCAATGTTGTGCTCAGAGATTTTGAGAATGAGCGTGTTTGCTATCAATGAATCACTATTCTGACTTTGAATCAAATGAAAATTGCTGATTTAAAGAAGAACATCAGTGAATCAATCTATAAACAGATTCTTGAGACTAATAGAATCGACGAGAATTGTACGCTACTTCGCGAAGCAATAGCAGAAGACGAGACACAATATGAAGATATTAAATTGAAGAATTGTTGAACTCAGAATAAAAACTTATACTATAATAGTCAGCTATGAGTTTCGTTCAACAAGCTTCTACAAATAAACCTGATTCATAAGATGCATGATCAATTCTCAGTAAATCATTCTGACATTCTTAGAACTGTAAAGATCATAAAACGAAACTACTATTGATTTTTCATGCGAAATACAGTAAATTATTATATTCAAAACTGTTATATCTGTCAACGTTCAAAGACATTTAGAAATAAATCAAACGACTTGCTTTAATCTTTATTAATATCTGAACAGCGATGACAAGACATAGCAATGAACTTTATTATTAATTTATCTGATTCAAGCAAGTACAACGTTATTCTGATGATCATTTGCAGATTGTCAAAGAAAAGACATTATATTTCTTGCATCACTGATGATGAAGATATCACTGTTGAAAAGACAGCTGAAATGCTGATTCAATGAATATATTGAACTCATGATTTACTCAGCTTCATAATATCTGATCGAGATTTGCAATTCATCTTTATACTATGAAAGTTTCTTTGCAAACGACTGAGCATTTTTCTTTGATTGTTCATTATCTATCATTCTCAGATCAATGATCAAAGCGAACGAGTTAATCAGAACATCAAGCGATATCTTTGATTCTTTTGTTCATATATGCAGAACAACTGATTTAAGTGACTACTCATGATCAAGTTTGTTGATAATAACATTTTGTTCTCAGTCATCTTCTTGATTCTTTTCTTCATGAACAAGAGCTTTCATTCTCGTATGAGCTTCAACTCTGACATCATCGAGTATGAAAGCACTCGCAAATGCTTGCAGATCATCAGAGTCGAAGATATATTCAATCACATGAACAAAACGTTAATCTTCGCTCGCGAAGTTCTGATCAAAACATGAGAACGAATGATGAAACAAGCTAACAAGCATAGAAAGAAGATCAATTACAAGATTGAATCAAAGATGTTTCTAAACAAAAGAAACATCATTACAGTGAGATTCTTCAAAAAGCTAAATGACAAAATGCTTAATTCATTCAAGATCACAGACTCTGTTGACTTCTTTTATAAACTGAAACTATCAAGTACTATGCATATACATGATGTGTTTCATTCAGAGCTTCTTCGTTCTGTCGTTGATGATTTTCTGTCTGATCAGAAGAATGAATTTTTGAGATCAATAGTGATAAACGATGAGAATGAATGAAAGATCGACGATATATTAAACTTTCGATGATATCAAAGACGACTTCAATATTAAGTCAAATGAAAGAGTTATGACAATGATCTCAACTGATATAACGCTGACAAAGATGAATTCATGAACACTCAGAATGTTGTTGATGACTTTCACACTTGATATTCTAATTAAGCGTACTAAGAAAATACATTCATGCAAACATGAATTGTTGAAGAAAGAGAGTAATGTTACGATCTTGATCTATTCTCGACCTATTCTTGACTCTATTCTCAATTTATTCTCAACTTTATTCTCGATCTTAATTATTTCTAATTGAGTCTAGTGAGCATTCAAGCTAGAGATGATGTCATCGAGTTTCTGCATCATCTGTGTAAGGCATCAACTCTTTCGAGCCTAGCGCAGAAGTCAGAAACACACATATAAGCTGCGAGTTCTATTCTGTAGATACTTTTCTTTCTTAGCATTTATTTATTAGTTAAATGACACTCATATGACTCACTTTATGCTGATTTTTAACACTGACTCTTGAATGTCTTGATGATAAAGTCAATCTCTAGTTGAAGACATCATCTGTATAGCTTAAGAGAACAGTAGCACATGTCAATGTGATTAGAGAAGAAATTGACTGTGATACACATGCATATTGCAGACGAAACATCTGCAACTCATGCTTAAGAAGTAAACTGTTGAAATCTGAACAGTGAGAGATTTCATTCATCTTAAACTGTGAATCTGCTGCAAGAAACTATCTCTTGCTAAGAAGAAAATCAGCATAGAGATTGTATCTTATGTATGTTGCATGCAACGTATGCAACATATTTTCAATAGATGACTGTGACTGAAATCATCAGATAATGAAACATGTACTCATGCATTGCTTGAACTGATTGCATCTGCGATCAAGAATGTTACAAGACATTGACTTCTTGAACTATTGAATAATCGTCGCTATCACGAAGAATCTCAGAGCAGCTGCAAGAATGATGATAAAAATGAAACTTCTGAAGCAATTTAAAGTGACTAAGTCACTCATTTTCTAACATGCAATCAACGCGAACTAATTTGATACATAGTCTCATAATGATAGTTTTGACTGCGCAAAGCAGTTGTATAAACAGTGAGTGATTTTCTATCTCAGAGAGTTTTGTTCACTCAATATAGATAGCATAGAGTTTCTCATGAATCGACTTAATTAATGTCATAAAAGTGTATAAATTTTATTATTATTGTTATAGTTGTTTATTAATTGAGAATTCTATTCTTATTTTCTTACATTGAAGTTGAAGATGAGACTTTAGTTACAACAACAAACATTAAAACAACAAGTTATTGACGTGTCTTTAAAAGCAATTTTAGAAACTTAAAAACTCAAGAACTTAAAAACTAGACTGATTGCATCAAGTTGAGTACTTGAGTTTGAGTCAAGTACTCGACTCAAAAAGTGTTGAGTTGAATTGAAATTTTTTTGAAAAAGTGTTGAATCAAGTTGAGAAGTTGAATTCAAGCACTTGAGTTGAGTTGAGAAGCTTGATTTGATAATTCGACTTGAAAACTCAACTTGACTCGACAAGATATTAGATAGATGTAAGTAGCTTAATTGAACAGTTTTCATAGTTTTCTTTATGACTTTCTACTATGTTTTTTCTTCATGTTTCTTCTTATGACTCTTTATTAAATGATCTTCATGTTTCTCTTTATGACTTTCTATCAAACGATCTTCATGTTTCTCTTTATGACTCTCTATCAAATAATCTTCATGTTTCTCTTTATGTTTCTCTTTATGTTTCTCTTTATGTTTTTCTTCATGTTTTTCTTTATGACTCTCTATCAAATGATCTTCATGTTTCTCTTTATGACTTTCTATCAAACAATCTTCTTGTTTCTCTTCATGTTTCTCTTCATGACTTTCTATCAAATGATCTTCATGTTTTTCTTCATGTTCTTCTTTATGACTTTCTATCAAATGATCTTCATGTTTCTCTTTATGACTTTCTATCAAATGATCTTCATGTTTCTCTTTATGACTCTCTATCAAATGATCTTCATGTTTCTCTTCATGACTCTCTATTAAAAGATAATGCAAAAAGATAATGCAAAAGTCAAAAATCGGAAAATTTTCTATATTTAACTTTCTTGACATCAAGCTTAAGTTCTTGATGAGTCAAGTCAAGTTGATTCAATTTTCAGTCGAGTCGAGTCACGTCAGATTGAAAATATGAGCAACTTGACTTGACTTGAGTTGAAAATGTGAGCAATTCGACTCAATCTCGATTCAAGTTCAAAATGTCAACTTGAAACTTAACTTGATGATCAGTTTATTAAAAACTCAAGAACTCAAAAACATTAAAAAAAAAAGTATGAAAGACAAATTAATTTTAACAAATTATTGAAATCAAAAATTTCAAAACTTAGAAATACAAGATCAACAATTCAAAAATTAAAATATTATTAAGTTAAAAAGTAAGAAAAGAAAAGGCGAAATTAAAAAATTAAAAATAATGATAAAAATCGTAAATTCAAAGATTAAGACATTTTATTGAAATTATGATTAATATTAATTGTTGAAACAAAAAATTACTCACTAATTATAATAACGTTTTTTTATTGAATTCATACATTCTTGTGACATCAATTTAGACTCAACTCATGAGAGACTTTATGCTATTTATATTGAGTGAACAAAACTCTTTGAAAAAGAAAATCACTTGTCGTTTATACAATGACTTCACGTCATCAAAACAATGATCATGAGACTATGTATCAAGTTTGCATCTATAGCTTCTATTCAGTGCATGATGCTTAAGTAAACTCTTAATGAGTGTCTGTATTGTTCATTTATGACACATCATCTTTGCTCTGCTCTTCATTGATGATATTCTATACAACGATGTTTTGATTCAATTCTCGATTCATAGATGAAAGATGTTTTCTTCGCACTCGTGATGTTCATGATTGTAACATATCTAGAGCTGCATTCTTTTACTCAATGATTGTCATTCATTGCACAGAGAAATATGTGATGAAAGAAAGACGCGTACAATGAGAAGATAAAGTGTGATTGTACTGAATAATTCTTTTCTTCTCTTGATTTAACTTGTGTCACGTAAACGTTGAATGAATTGTTAGTATAAACATGCAATTGCAATCGTTCAATGATTGACTCTGATTGATAGAAGAGAATGCGTTCTGATCATTCTTCTGCGCTCTCAATTTTTCACGTAGATAGATGTATGACTTGACATCAAGTAAAGAAGATGAGTTTAAGTTTTCTCAGTATATCAGCGTGATCAATGAGTCACTACTTCTTCAAGCACTGTAGTCACGACTCTCAGACTGAGATCAACTATTCTATCTGATATCTTTTTATCAATTACTTAATGACACTGTTGATGTAATGAAGACATTTCAGTATATTGATGTGATGAACAAATTGCAAATTCTTCAATCACTTGTAATCATGACTCTCATACTGAAATCGACTTTTTCACTAGATATCTTTTCATCTCTTACTGACATCAACATGTTATTAATCATCTTTGTAGATTGATTGTGACTGTTAGAAAAGATGCTGTCGCGTAGATGAAAACTCTGTACAATTGACTTTTCTGCTTACATAACATTTTAACATCATTCAAATTGCGTTGAATTAAGATCTCTTGACTCTTTTAACTTCTATTCAGAACATAAAATCAAAAGATTTGTAATCAACATCATGTACAGATGAATCTCATTGTCAGTTTATAATAACATTATTGAAGAAGAAAGTTTCATAGTAATATAATTGATTTATCAATTTAAGAGTGAAAACGCTATTTGAACTTTTTTCTTGATAAAGATTAAAGCAAGTCTTCAATGCAAAAATACTCATTGACAATAAATTAATAACTAACTAGAAGAAATAATAAATCAAGAAGAATGCTTGTAAATAAACAATTGTAAAAATATAGAAATGATAAATGAGAAAAGAGCGCAAAATTAAAAAGAAAAAAAAAACAGTTTTTCTTGTTGTTTTTACAAAACACAAGAAGCAAAACAAGAAAAAACTTGTAAATTAAAAACTTTATAATTTGAATTAATTATTATTATTAGTTTTTTTTATGATTATCACTAAACATACATCTTTATTTACTACATATACATTTCTTTTTACTACATATACATCTTTTTTTACTACATATACATCTCTCTCAGATAAATTTAGCAATCATTCAACTAAATTTAGCGACTCAAAAACAGACATCATACAGATACTTAATTTCATATGAATGACTCATCAAAAATGAAGTATCTTTGAAATTAATATGTTTTTCAAAGCTGATTTAAACTACATATCAAATTTGAAACATTTCATAAAAGTCTTCATCATTTGAAGCTTTTTGCTGATGTTCAAATTAAACTGATCATTGAGTCAAGTTTTGAGTTAACATTTTGAACTCAAATTGAGATTGAGTCAAGTTGCTCACATTTTCAACTCGATTCAAGTCAAATTGCTTATATTTTCAACTCAATGCAACTTAACTTAACTGAAAACTGAGTCAATTTGACTCAACTCATCAAGAACTTGAGCTTGACATCAAAAGAGTTAAATATAGAAAATTTTTCGATTTTTGACTTTTGCATTATCTTTTTGCATTATCTTTTAATAGAAAGTCATGAAGAAAAACATGAAAATCATTTGATAAAGAGTCATAAAGAGAAACATGAAGATTGTTTGATAGAGAGTTATAAAGAAGAACATGAAGATCATTTAATAGAAAGTTGTCAGAAACTAAACTAGACTAGAAATTCTATCAATATAAAGAATTGATTATTATATTACTTAAACTAGATATAGAACAATACATCAGGTAATGTACAAGACGAAAGACAAGAAATGAAAGAAAAGAATGAAAACTCAACTTCTATATACATGAATTGAGTAATGTCAGAACTGAGCAGCAGTTTTATGACTTAAGATTGCAAAGACATGAAACAGATTTTGATGTGACTAAACTAAGATAACAATGATTAGATTAGTGACTTAGTTCAATGAATCAAGACTTTCTAAGATATCAATGATACTAGATTAAGTTGACAACATATTTTATGCTCTGAACTGAGATAATGATTTGACATCATGACAGTAGCTTCTCTCTCAAAGACTGAGCTTCTGCAAGACGATGAAAAGAACAAGATGAGATGAGAATTGAAACTAGATGAGATGAAATGAGATGAAATACAGCGAGACGCATTTTATAGTGATGAAGCACTAATGAAATGAGAATACATCTGAGTCACATCTGAGTCAGATTTGAGCGAGACAGAGCGAGATGAAGATGAAACATGATAAAGCGAGACGCATTTTATAATGATGAAGCACTGTTATTGAAACACATTTGAGTCACATCTGAGTCAAATTTTAAACGAAATGTCTGAGTCAAATTTAGACAAGATCTGAGTCAGATCTGAGCAAGAAAGAAGCGAAACGCAGTTTAATATGATGATGCACAGATGAGATTAAAATACATCTGAGTCAGATTTGAACCAGATTTAAACAAGATGTCTGAGTCAGATCTGAGTCAGATTTAAACAAGATGTCTGAGTCAGATCTAGATAAGATCTGAGTCAGATCTGCGCTGAGTTGAGATGATGAAGATTGAACTTAAAGTTCTTGACATTGACATTGAGACATCACACATGACAGTACATGTGATTCTTTGACGGCAGAATTGACAAGGTGATATTCATTAAGCGCTTGCTTACAATTATTCAGAAGATGAAAAGACTTTCAAGTAGAAAAGTGATTTTCTCAATCAATGTAATACTTGAGCAGAAGTGAATTATAGCATCTATCATGCTTGAAGTTTAGTATGCTGTTTACATATCAGAATCTTTCATCATTCTTAATAACAACAAGTTCTCAAGATTTCTGACATTGACTTGAAAGAAGATCACTTGCAATATGACTCAGAAGAATGACATGAAAGATTGAATGAATCTTCATGAATGTTGAAAGATTTAACTCAATGATCAGAGAATTATTCTTGAAGATTCGCTTGATCTTGAAGAAATCAACTTTATGATCATCTAACTTGACAGTGAGATGAGTGATGCTGAAATTGCAAGCATTCAGTCAGACTTCATCTTCGATGAAGTATTTAGAACAAGAACGATGAGAGAGATTGACATTGAATTTGTAGATGATCTGAGCTATAAGCATCTCATCACGTAGATGCTCAGTTAGTTTCTTCATCTTCTTGATAAACTTTTTGACATTGATTAACTTGTTTCGAGCTTGAAACATAAGATTCTCAAGCAAAGTCTTAAAAGACTTGAAGTCTAGACGTGAGTTTTGACTCAAATTGATCAAGAAGAATGATTCTAAAGTGATTAATGATGATGCATTATTGATGACGAATTTGACTTCAGAAAGTCACTTAGCTCAGTCATTCTGCATGTAGTTGACGAAGACTTAAAGATAATGCTTCATGACAACATTGACTCTCTTGATTTAATCATTGATTTCAGAATAATATGTTGTTGATAACTTAGCATCTATCTTCAGCATTTTACATATGTGCTTTCAGACATCGAAGATGAATTGTGTGTCTCGATCAGACATGAAGAACTCGAGTAAATTATGATGTTTTCAAACATGAGCATAGAAGCAATTGATAGCTTCTTCAACTTTCATAGAAGTGATGAGAACTAAATGTTTCATTTTGATAAAATGATCAATGAAGACTAGAACATATTTATATGTGATATTCATGAAGATACTGAGCGATAAAGAATCTACATAGTTCATGAAAACATTACGTCAACAACATTCAAAAACTGAAAGAAGATACAATCATTCTTGAGTTTGTTGTCTAGAGAGTTTGAAGTGTGTGCACACGTGACAGTTTCATATGAAGCATTGAACATACTTATAAATGTTTAATCATCAGTAAACTCGACTGATCAGTTCATAGCTTTTTGCTCTTTCTGAATGATCATCAACGACACTATCATGAGCGAGCTGAATGATATGAAGACGTAGTTTATCTGAGTTGAGCACGTACTTTCTTTCTTGAAAGTACAGATGATTCTCGTGTTCTTCACACTCGATTAGAGAGATTTTGTTGTGATGTCATGCTTCATTACAAAGTGCTTTGATTATCTGAGCTGCGAATTTATCATTGATTTCGACTTGCTTTCACAATGTTTGAGTGAAAATGTCAGCAAAATCTTCATCAAGATTCAGAATGTCTTGATCTAGCTGAGACTTAACATCTTCAACGTCGAATTTTTTGATTTCTAGATTCATAAAAGCTAGAATTTGCGAAAGTGCTGAAATAATTGAGAACAAATATAACTGAACTGAATCTAGAATGATGATTTGTGACTGAAGCTTCATGACTTTGATGTCAAAGATGTCAAGAGCGAGATTTTTAACAATATTGAGATCTAAAACATGAGTTTTCAGAATTGTCTGATGTTGATATTGATGTCAAGAATGAAATGTATTCTTCTCTTTAAAAAGATCTTCTGAGCGACGTGTCAGAGCATTCAACTTATCGTTGATCTTGTCAAAATGATAAGCGATGCAATAGTTGAATCTAGACAGAAACTCACTTCAACGAGCTTAATAATGACTCAACTGCTTAGTTGACATGAAATACTCAAGGTTTTTGTGATTCGTGATCATCTTGACAAAGTAGATAAAGTCTTCAAGCTTCGATCATCATTTCTTGAAAGTGCAAACAATGATCATAACTTCTTTATCGTAGATCTCGTAGTTACACTCGATTGAGTTATGCTTCTTCGAAAAGTAAGCGATTGAATGAAGAATCTCATTCTCATCGTATTGAAAGAGAATGTCTTTGAACATATAGTTTAAAGCATTGATTTCTATCACAATCTTGTGATCTGAATTATAGTGACGAAGAATAATCTTGAAAGTGAAGACTTTCTTAAGAATGTTGAATGCAATCTGACATTTCTGAAATCAGACAAAGAGTACATCTTTTCTGATGAGACGAGTGAGCGAAGTAATTATTTTACTATAGTCATAGATGAATCTTTTATAGAAGTTCGCGAAATCTAGAAAACTTTGAACGTCTTTAACGTTGATCAGAATGAGTCAGTTGACAATGATGTCTATCTTAAAAGAATTCATCTTGATCTCTTCAATGATGATTATCAATTTTAGATATAAAACTTGAGTGACGTGAAACTTGCATTTAATTATATTCATCTGAAGATCTGCTTCTTGCAGCTTTCGCAGAATGAGCTTGACATGAATCTCATGCTTGAGTTTAATGTTGAAATAGATCAAGATGTCATTCAGATAAGCTGTACAGAACTTATCTAAATGTTCATGAAGAGTATTGTTGATGTACTTCTGAAACGAGACAGACTCATTACATAAATTGAAGAGCATGACTAGATACTCAAATAATTCAAATCGAGTGCGAAAAATGATGAGAACTTCATCTTCTTCTTTGATTCAAAGTCGATTGAATGCAGAGATGATATTCAGCTTAATAAAGATTTTAGCTCAACTTAGATGATTCAGCGTTTCTGAGATCAGAGACAGAGAATATTAATTCTTGACTGTGATAGTGTTCAGATCTTGATAGTTCATGCAGAAGCAAAGTTCTTCTTTAAGTTTCTTAATGAAGAGAACAGAGACAATCATCTGAAAGCAACTGACTTGAATGAAATCTTTGCTCAGATTTTCATTCAGATAACGACGAAGTTCTAGAATTTCATCACGACTCATATTGTACAAAGCGAAGACTGAGGATTGAGCATCTTCTTTAAGATGTATAACATGATCATGAGCTCAATGCAAAGACAAGATATCAACGTTCTTCTTGAAGAAAACATCTAGAAACTTGAAATATCTGAATGATAAAATTGTGATTGAATCAACGTTCTTACTTTGTTGATAGACTTCAAGATTTTCTTGTGTCGTGAATGCAGTCAAATGAAATTTCTTTTTCATTTGATGAAGATTCAGACGATGATTCTTATCATACATACTGTCTTGAGAGTGAGATGAAAACTGAGCAAGAGTTGAACTGTTCTTTGAATGAACAGTTAAAGTTGCATGACGTGATTTTGACTCGTCAGAGTCTAGACTAGAAGATGAGATTGATTCAAGATTTAAGAAGACAAGTTGTATAAAAGATTGATTGAATTGATCTGCTTGAAGAACAACAGAAGTTTTAAAGAAAGAAGAATTTTGACACTTGATTTTTGATGAGTATTCTTTTTGAATGACTTGAAGAATACAACTAGAAACTTCTTGTTTCAGATGAGAAACAAGACTGAACAAAGTTTGTTTCTTGTGAACAAGCTGAATATTAGTTGACTTCTTGTGAGCAAATGAGAAGTTAGATTGCTTCTTGTAAGCAGACGAGAAACTGAGTTGCTTCTTGCAAGCAAACTGAAAACTGAATTGCTTCTTTCAAGTGAATGAGAGACTAAATTGCTTCTTGTGAGCGAACTGAGTGCTGAATTGCTTCTTGTGAGTGATTCGTGAACTGAGTTGCTTCTTGTGAGTGAATTGAGAGTGAGGCTGAAAGAAAGCTACTTTGTTAACTTCAAATGAGAAATTTTCTTCTTGTTGATTAAGATCATAGATCTTGATGAGAAATGAGCAACAATGATTAAGACAAAAGAAGAAAGACAAGATGAGAATATTATGCTCAAAATTGACATCAATGACGTGATGATGAAGTCATGACAGACTCATGATGATGAAGTATTGACTTAATTCAGTGACATAAAAGAATAGTCTTTTGATGTGTTCATTGAGAATCATTATGATTTTAACAACATGAGTAATATTATTGATTAAAACGACTTGATCATCAAATTCTTGAAGTCTGCAAAAGTGAGTTAATTAATGCAAGAAAAGATGATGTTGTTGCGCAAAGAATTTATTCATAAAGACATAAGCAAAGACTTCACTATCAATCAGAGTAAGAGTGAGAACTTTAGATTGAGCTTGACGTAAAATACAGAATACTATCATGTGATTATCTTTGAATGTTGAATTGAATTCAAAGAGTTTTAAGACAGATTTAGCAGAAAACTTTCTATATGATTGAAGTAAGAGTGAGAAGACTGAAACTAGTAGACAAGATGATATGTATACAGATTTCTAAGCGCAACTTAGCTCAAAGACTAAACTTTTCTTGCAGACAGCAAGATTTCTTTATTTATATTAATGATATCACTGTCGTAAACATTCATAATATGCAGAATGAAGAGCTTTTTATTTGAGCATTCTTTAGCAATTTTGTTTGAATGTTGCAACTTGCAGTAGTAGCACAGCTTTCACTTGTTGCAGATTTTCTTGATTTCAGAAACGATCAGAGTCTTATCTTGAATGATGATAATGACAAAGCTTAAATTCATTGACTCATTAAGAAATGAAAGAGAAAGAGATGAAGATACTGTTGAAACAACAGTCACAGAAATGATGATCTTTGAATTCAAAGAGTTACTAGTTAACGCAGAGATGTTCTTGACTTTGACAAATGAAATGATGACAAAGATGAAGTGAGATTGACGATGTTTAAGCTGCTGAAGCTATTCATCAATGTCAGAGAATGCTTGAATTCATTGATGAAAGATGAATGATTGAGTTTCATCAAGATTTCGTCAGAAGAGAGCAACGACTTGAGTGAAATAATTGACATTGCGCTTCAGACAGTCAATCAACAAGAAATCTTTCATCAAAGAATGTTCTTTCTTTTGATAAAAAAGATTGTAATAGTCAACAAAACTATTCATGTCTTGCTTCAGAATTTCGCGAAGATATAGATGAGCATCTTCTGTCTTGAAAGAATTGTTGCAGCAATGATGCAATTTATGTTGTCAATCTGCAAAGATGAAAATGATACAAAGATCATTGACTTGATATTGATTCATTAGATTGTGAGTCTTCTTATCTATGATGAGTCGTGACTCGACATAGATGATCTTAGCTTGATGAAAGAGATAACAATCATCATTCACATTTATGCGTTGTATCAGACTCTGCTCTCAGACATTCAAATGATCTTTGTTTCTTTTATACTCAGATATGTTGAGAAGCTTTTTGAATCTAATGAAGATTGAGACAGCAACAGAATTTGCAGAGACTTGAATGTTGAAGAGAGATTAATTGCACAGAGTTTGTGCAATGATCTGAGCTATCATCACGAGAAACTGAGAATTCAATTCTTGATAGACTGAAGAATCAAAAGCGATGAATGAGAATGAAATGATGATGTCATGTTGTTGAACTTGATTTTGAAGCTTACGCATTGCGCGAAAGACTTCAACTGAGTTTTTGATTATACTTTGAGCAAACTGTTCAACAACACGCTTGTCGTTGATCAAAAAATGATGAGATTGCTTCATTTAAGCAAGAAGATAACTAAACAAGATTTCAACATATGAAAACATTGCAAGAAGTGTAAATCTTTCATAATGTTAGAAACTAGACTAGACTAAAGATTCTATCAATATAGAGAATTGATTATTATATTACTTGAACTAGATACAGAACAATACATCAGATAATGTACAAGATGAAAGACAAGAAATGAAAGAAAACAATGAGAACTCAACTTTTATATACATGAATCAAGTAATGTCAGAACTGAGCAGCAGTTTTATGACTTAAGATTGCAAAGACACGAAACAGATTTTGATGTGACTAGACTAAGATGATGATGACTAAATTAATGACTTAGTTCAATGAATCAAGACTTTCTAAGATATCGATGATACTAGATTGAATTGACGACATATTCTATGCTCTGAGCTGAAATGACAATCTGACATCATGACAAAAGTCGTAAAGAAAAACATGAAGAGAAACATGAAGATTGTTTGATAGAAAGTCATAAAGAGAAATATGAAGATCATTTGATAGAAAGTCATAAAGAGAAACATGAAGAGAAACATGAAGAAAAACATGAAGAAAAACATGAAGAAAGTTATGATGAGAAACATGAAGAGAAACATGAAGAGAAAACATGAAGATCGTTTGACTTTGATAGAAAGTCATGACGAGAAAACATGATAGAAAGTCATGAAGAGAATCATGAAGACTGTTCAATCAAGTTATTTACATTTATCTAATATCTTGTTGAATTAAGTTGAGTTTTTGAGTCGAGTTATTAAGTCAAGCTTCTCAACTCAATTCAAGTGCTTGAATTCAACTTCTCAATTCAACTCGACACTTTTTCAAAAAAATTTCAACTTAACTCAACACTTTTCAAGTCAAGTACTTGACTTGAACTCAAATACTTGACTTGACGCAGTCAATCTATTTTAAAGCGAACAGAATGAATGAGAAATACAAAGCTTTGCTAGAAGTTATAAATTCTTTGAAAAGATTCTCGTTCAGATATTTCTTTACTTTCTGAAGCTTGTAAAAAGACATTCAATATGCTCGACAGCAAAATGACGTTACATCATTAGTAAGCTTTATCTTATGATTATATGAATGATGAGACGATAGCTTATCTGTCTGAGCTCAATCAAAAACATCTAGAAAATCTTGATACTTCAATAATAGCTTAACTTTAATATTCTCTAGATTCTGAGTCGTTTCATTGACTGAGAAGACATTTACGACATTTAGTTCGCATTGAGTATTGTAGATAATTTTTCTATCGATGTTTTTGATAAACATAGCAAAAATCTTGATCTAATTCTTCTTTTTTCGTTTTACTAATGCTTGAAAAGAGACAATATCTATGTTTTGAATCGAAAATGACTCTTTCTGAATGATTGAAACTGAGTGCTTGAGCATCTTAAAGATCTTGCTGTGAGCTGCTGCAAAGATCAAAATTGATCGCGATCAACTTGAGTGCTTTGTATTTGATGAGATCAAAAAAATCGAAATAGAAATATTTAATTGATCAGAGAATACAATAGTATCATGTTTCATGTTCAATAATATTTCATTTTTGTTCATTCAGAATTTGCTCAATATAGCTTCATAATGCTCAATATCAGCTATCAGCATTGATACAGTCAATTTCTTATGACTTTTAATCATAAGATTAAGTAGAATCTTATGAGTAATAGTCTTTCTAGCTAACTTCTCATCATATTCTCGTATTAACTTCTCTTTTGCTAATGATATAAATTGTATTTCAAGTTTCTGACAGATTTTATTGACTAGCCTATCATGTATCAGCATGTAAACGACGAAATCACTATTTATCAAAGAACAAAGATTGAAAGAATTGCTTTGAAAGATAAAAGAAGCATTGATCAGAAGTGACTTCTCAAAATAATTTTCTTTTGATAGAACTTTGATTTGACTGCACAAAGATATGATCTTTACTTCTTTAATAACTTTGAAAGAAATAACTAGTTTTTTAAATCAGAATCTGACTCAGAGTTTGATGTAAATTGATCAAACTCATCATTTTTTAATGCATTAACTTTTGAAGTTCAATCAGAGCATTCTCTAGAAGTATGATCTGATTTGTGATAGATGAAACAGATTTCAGCTTGTAAATCAATGTCTTTGACATTCATTAAAATCGCGTCATGTGATTTTGAATGATCAATGAGAGTAGTGACTTCAATCTTTTTATAAAGATTTAATGAATCTCGTTTCTTAGCAAAGATGACTTGCTTTCTGACTTTGTTCAGAGATTTCTTTTCTTTGATGTTACTCATGACTTGATGCTCATTGTTCAAATGAATCAGATAACTATGAATTTTGTTCAGAGATTCTGACTGAATTAATTGACTACTTCAAGCTGCATGAAGACAATAAACTATCTTATCTCATAAATCAATGATCAATTGCTTTTCGTGATACTCTAGATAAAAGAACAGACGTTGAAACATCAAATAAAAGTTGCTGAATTTGCTCTTTTCTTAAGAAAGACTAGCATATTTTCTTTGAAAGTTTGTCTCTTTGTTGAGATTATTGTAAAGCTGAGCAAGTTCATTTAACAGATCATCAATGATGACATAAAGATTCAATGAATCTTGTTAATGTCAAGCTAGAATAACTTTGACTGCATCTTCTTTGATTCTGAAGTGAATGTAGATCAGAATAGTTTTATTGATATTGAAATGATCAACGTTGATTTTAGCTTGTCACGAATCTTTTCTTGTCAATCATCTCAAATAAATTCTTTTTCATCAGTAAACAAAGATAAATTTGAAAGCTTTTGAGATCACTTGAAGAAATTGAACAAAGTAAAAGAGAAAGAAGTAACTTCTTTAAATAATTGCAGTTGATGTTGCAATTCAGTCACTTGGTTTTGAAACATCTGATTTAATTAATTCAAGCATTCTTTGACTTTATTCATTTTCTTGAAATGAGTCTTTCATATTTGTTCACTTGATATCTTGTCAAATAATTCACAAGCTTTTATGTTTAAATCTTGTTAAGTTTAAAGACTGTTCAAATCTTCTAGAAAAACTTCTGAGTTTTGTTTGACTCAATGTTGTAGTTGCTTTACATTTTTTATATCTCATAAAGTAGAAGCTTCATGAGATTTATTGAGAATCTGAGAATGAGGCAAAGAGTATTGATGTTTTCATACAACATCAATTCTAAGATATTTCAATATGCAAAGTGATAGCTCAGAATAAATGATTGAATCTGTAGTGTCAGAAGAAATAGAGCTTTGATTATTCTTGAAGAAATTGTTCACAGATGATCAAGTCATAGCGAAGAATTGATGATTGAGCGAAGAATGATGTTTAATAGTATGTAAAGAAATCATTTGTTGAAGTGTTTAGTCTTTAAAGAAGAGTGTTGCTGATTTGAAAGAGTTTTTTGTGATTTTCAAGCAATCAATGAAGATTCTTTATCGTTGATTCTATTAATTAATTTGAACTGATGCTACTGACTGAGCGATAAATTCTCTAGCAATCACATAATTGTATGTTCTCATTGTTTTTATTGATTTCTTGATGTTGTTCTGTCTTTCGATGTCATTAATCATCAGATACACAAATTTCTTTATATTCATCTCATTGTTAATTAAGTGAACTTGAATGAATAATGAAATCAGTATCATGTGATTAACAAATTCTTAAAGTAATGTTGAAATCATGTCTAGAAACTAATCAGAGTGCATGCATGACTAAAATGTTTAATTTATAGAGATAATTATAACTAAGACTTTAAGAATACAGAAGAAAGAAGATACAAAAAGCAAGAAGAACATGCTTTATATAGTAGTTATTCAGATTGACGTTAGTCTTAAAGAGAACATGTTGAAACACAAGAAAAATGTTGATTCAAAAAATGTTTGTGATGTTAAAACACAGCTTGAGTTGAAATAGAAACTACAACGAATGAGACGTAGTTCACAGCATGATGAACTCTGAGCTAGTAAGATCATGATCACGTGCTAATAATTCATTATATGAGATCATTGAGATCATGAAGCGACTCTCATGATTCAGAGTCTGAGTCAACGAGATCACTCAGCGACTCAGACGATTGCACGAATCTTCTTTGTTTATATAACGATGATCGTTCCCTTAGATAGAAGCTTCGTGCTCAACTCATGTAAGTAGTCAATACATATTATTGTCTCAGCTATTTTCAGATCTCAAGTCTAGTAATAGTGATTACTGTTTGATCTCTGTATATATCTTGTGTTGTTAAAGAAACAATCATTACATGTGACACAAAGAAATGTGTTTATCATAAACATCTGTTAATTACTAGTAATACAAAGAAGTGTGTTTGTCATAGAAGACAATAAAAGCTGATTAGAAGATGCTAGAAAAGAGAAAAGATGTTGAGTCATATCTGAGTTAAATCTGAGTCAGATTCAGATCAGATCTCGACTAGATTCTGACTAGTTCTAATTATTATGCAGAGAACTCACTAATGTTCACTGCAAATTGATTAAAGCTTCAGCCTTGTTCAGTCTTAATACGCTTGTAACATTCAGTTGATTCTTCAGATATTTACAGTGTTAAACATCACGATGAAGATTCTGAATTAACACTTGTATAAATGTAAAAGATTTTAATGCATCGTGATGAAGAGCAGTCTTGACATTGTAGATATCTGCTGCTTTGAACATTGAATTATTTGAATCACTATCTAGTCATAGAGCAGTGAGAATTTGTTGAAGCATAATTCTTGCATGATTTTAATTAGCTATATCATTTTTGATCTGATTGATCAGAGTCAGTTTTCATAATGCTGAATGAGATTCAGATAGAATAGAATCATGATTATGAGCTGAATCTTTGATTCTGAGCAATCAATCAATCTCATCATACAATCATTTAGTTATTGTTTTAAAGAGACATTCAATGAGTTTTGAATCAATGTGTAGTCTCTTTTGCTTGACAGAACTCATACATTTATCATCTTTATCACACTTCAATCAAATTTTATTCTTGATTTTTCGCTTGTTTATGTTTGAGCGTTTGATATTGAGCGCGTAATCGTGAGCTTCAGCTCATGTATTAATGATGATGATGAGCTTCTTATGACTTACATAGAGCTCACTCATCGAGAAGAGTGCAAGATTTATGATGATGATGAGATAAAATGAGTGATAAATAGTTGATTGATGAAAGAACATGTGCACGTTGTTATGATTATTGAGCTGCTAGATTCAGTTGAGTATTTGCTAAATCTAGTTAAGTGATCGCTAAATCTATCTGAGAGAAATGTATGTGTAGTAAAAAGAAATGTATATATAGTAAAAAGAAATGTATGTGTATTAAAAAGAAATATATGTTTAGTGATAATCTTTTTTAATTTATAAAGAAGTGAACGACGAAAGAGTGATTCTTTTCTGCTTTCAGTCAAGACGTAATCTCGTCAAGTTTGATGTAATTTCTTCAAGCAAAACGTTTGACATCATCTCATTCGTCGCTTTCTCAAGATATAAAGATTTGCATCATTCGCTGTTTTCTCACTTTCTTTCATCTTTCTTTCACTTTTATTTGTCGTTTTCTCGCTCTTTCTCATATTGCAAGAGTCTGCGTCATCACTTTGCTGTCTAGCTGATTTCTATCAATCATTATTGATTCTTCTGCTTGAATCTTTGAGTGAGACATTGTGTTGATGATCTTTCTCTTAGAGATTACATCGCTGCGACTCTCAATCTATCTACATTGTTCTACGACTGAAGTCAGTGATATAGACGTCTTATCTGATTCGTCGTCTTGTGTATTCTTCTTTGTCTCACAGATCAGCTTGAGATGACTCTTTTTCAAAACACACTGAATCATCTCTTTGCTCAACTCTGTCGTTCTGAAATCTCTTGCTTTTTTTCTTTTCTTGCTCATCATCGTTTCATCACTGCTCAGCTGATCTGCAATTCTATCATGATACTGACTGAGAACTTTCAGCTTGCAAAACTCTGACTTCTCTCTTGATGCTTTACACAATCAATGAAAGAAATGTCTCATTTCTCGTGATGATGACTCGAACGTCTCACATACCTGCCTGATCACACTGACAGAGATTGCATCTCAGCTGTAATCTGAGCGTGACGTTAAACAGCAGCAGAACAGCAAAATCAGTCAATGAAATCAAAGAAGCGTGAGTCTGATCTTGATCAACAGCGATCATTACGTGTCTGTCTGACTGCGCTCACAAAGATCTTGCAATAGTGTCATTCTGATGACGTGATCTAAATATGATGATCTTTCTTTTCGCTGTGAATCAAAAAGAACGCAGTGTCTCTGACTTGTTGCAGAAATCTCAGCGCGAAGATTCAGGCAGCAGCAGCAGCAGCTGACGTGACTTCACAGATGAACATCTTCAAGAGACGTTGTGAAGACTTGATCAACATTAGAATTCTGAAGATGTGATGCTTTCATGTATTCATCAATCGAGCTCTCTTCACTCGCGTCAGTTACAATGTCAGGTTTCGAGCTTGTGATCGTGATGATCTTAGCTGTGTCGAGGCTGAGTCATGCATCATTGAGAGCGAGACATTCTGTCAGGCGAAACGCTGAGATTACTCAGCTAGCTGTTGCAATGAGACTCAATGACGGCACAAGGTCAAGAAGACAACAGAAAATGATTGAGTGTTGAAAGACGAGATTTTAGAAAAGATTCACTCAGACAAAGTCTTCAGACGTGAATCTCTTCTTCATCAAGCATAGTGAAGTGAGCGATGCAGTCGATGCATCATGATTGTCTCAGCTCAAAGATGTAAGTCGCTGCAGCTGATCTTTTCAGCTGAATGTGAACGTTTGCAAGAGACGCAGTGAGAATCAAGCTACATGAAATGTCTATTGAAAATGAGTTTTCAGCGACTGAAAGCTGCTGCGTCAGAGCATACAACTTGATGTGAGACAAATGATTGAAGATTGACAATTAATGATCTTTAAGTGAAGAAAAAGAAGTGAGATTTTGAGTGGGAAAAACTGCAGTGAATGATTTATCAGTCTTTGTGTACAAATAATCAGACTCTTCTCGTCTTACTTTAACTGAAATTTCTCTCTTAAATTTCCTCGCGAAAAAAAGATCAGACTTCATCTGAATACATGAACTTCGTTCAATTCTATCAACTTTCAATCACGATAAGCTTTTGCAGCGACGAGCGATCTACAGTCTTCAGCTTTCATGTTCTCACAGCTTATGAAAAGAATAAGAAAGTGAGTGAAAGTCTTCAAGATTTCAACTTGATTGAATTTCTAAACATGATTGAATCGTCGACGAAAGAATCTACAGATTCACTTCACATATTAGCATCAAACCTCTGCATCGAAAAAGATGTCAGAGATACAGTTTTCTATCATTAAAACTTGATGAGCGCTAATCATTGACTTCAGATTTCTCGAATATAGATCATACTGAGAGCGATCACGAGAATGATGATACTTCTCTATCTCTCGAGAAATTGCTGTTCAATGCTGAAGAAGTCTCAAAGTTGCAGCGAGCGAGATCAAGTGTTAAACACGAAGTTGAAAGATCTGACAACGTCTTTAAACATTTCACTCTAGAAGATTATGATAACGCTTTCACTTCGAAATCGAGACAAGATGAAGATCAGATTGAGAATATTGTTGACAGCAGCAGCGTTCATCTTAGAAGTAATGACTTGACTTCTAATGAGCAAGTTGAAAAGCAATACTCTTTTAAAACTTTATCAACTTCTGTGACAGACTCAGAAACTAAGTATGATTCTTGAAACTTCGCTCGCTGATTCTTACACTGATCGATGACGTCTATCTAGATGTTTCATTCTCTACAAGAAGACAGAAGACTTCATCTCTGATTCTTCTTCACTCTCTGATATCTCTCTCTTGTTGAGACATGATACACAAACCTGCTTCAGTAATATCGAGTCTCATCAGTTCTGTGAAGTAAAAGAGAAAAAGAACAAAGAAGCAAGCTACAGTACAGATGATATTATCTTTCACTCTTTTCGATTGACTATTGTGATATTGAGTTCAACACACTTTACAAACGTCAAGTCTGAGACAATTACAGACGTCATTAACATTCAAGATTTCTTCAAGCGCAAAGCAGACAGTGCAGATTTGAACAAGAATGAGAAAAGTGAACACAGATTAGAGAAAGTTTAACGCGCAGATCAGTACGCAGCTTTCAGTTCAGTGAACGCGTCTAATAACTCTTGAAAGATCTCATTATGATCAATAACACAGATGATAGTGATGATGACTTTGAAGTCAGATTCAGTCACAATCTTCGTCTGTTTTCAGACAGTCTTTCTCTTCGCGAAGCTTTCAGCAACGCGAGAAAACAATAAGCTCAAATCGATTCAATGAAGTTGATGACAGTCAAGATGTGCTTTTTTATACATTTCTGACCAGCACTTGAAAGTTTTTCTGACATATCTCAGATGATTCTCTGATGATGAAGAATGACGAAGAAAAAACTAGTGAAACTGACGATTCTATCAAGATTACGAGTATGAAGATTGACATCGTACATCTCAAAAGCTTTCATTCGAGAAAACAGTCAAAAACATATGATTGTCTGAGTTCTGCTGCTATCATTGAATCTTTCATTGAATCTCTCACTAACTTCTTTCATCGTCTCATTTCTCTCAGTGTTGTATTATTCTGTGATTCAGTTGAGCAGACTATCAGTGAAAATGATCGCGAAGCAGCGATGATCATTTATTTCTCTTACGTCATCACAGTCTCTTTATCTCTTCTTGAGCAGCATCAGAATCAAGAAGATTTAGCATTGCATGAAGAAAAGTGAGAGATTGTAAGAATCGTTGACAAGAGATGAAGAGAAAAGAATTATGAATACAAGATGTGCTGAAAGAAAACATGACTGCACGAATGCAAATTAGAAAATACACAGAAACTGCTGCAAGATTTTAAGACGAAAAGTCGAGCTCAGTGTGAAGATAAACGAGAAAGATTGACACATGCAGACAATGATCAATGATCGTTGATCACTTTACTCACAGTGAAGACACAAAAGTCTCTTGATTCTATGTGAGATGATAAGTTTCTAAATTTCTATTCTATGTTTCATGATCTACTTTCATCATACTGCTGTGAATCAAATAGATTAATAAAGTGATAAAGAGATGAGATCTTAACGTTTCAGTGATCAGATGTATGAAACATGCTCTGATGTTCGCGAAATTCATGAATTAGAGATGAACACACTTTTTGACATGAAAAGCGAAGTGAGACAACTGCTGGCAAAAAACAAGATTATGAATGCATAAAAGTGTGTTCAATTGAAAAATGTGTTAAGCGCTAATAACATAGTGAGTTAGCATATCATGCGCACATCATTCATTTTCTTTTGATGAGAGTCTTCATCAAGAGTTGAGTCAGATATGCATTCAGCACAGAGCTATGAAAGCATTACTATGACAGAGAATGAAAAATGTCATATGTGCATCTGTGATAGAATCTTTCTTACAATCATTCTGAAAAGCTACTTTCTTGACTCTTTTGTAACGTGTTTTTGACTGCTTAATAACATTTGTTTGTTTTGATTTAATTCACTCTACTCATCTTCTTCATTGAGAATTCTGTTGATGAATTCTTTAAGTCTGCTCAAAGTGTTTATTATACGTCTTTTTTTATTACTCAACTTTAAGAATCTGATTACTTTCTTGAATTGTATACTCATCGCTTTTTCTGTATTTTCATCTTTCAATGAATCTTCAGCGTGATATCTTGACTTTTGTCTCAGAGCATCTTTTGCTTTGATGATGTTCTTTTTTCTTTTCGAACATTTGAATGATTAAATCGTATGTGCTTCTTTGCAGATTACATAACGCTTTCGATTCAATTGCTCTTTGTATTCATAATCTTTTGATTTATGTTTATCTTTGCAGAATTCGCATTTTTGATCTTTTTTGCTGAAGTGACTGATATGATCATATCTTTGACACTTGAAGCAGTGTTTAATCTTGCTTGCGAGTTCATAATATTTCATTGTTTTGTTGTCATTTTCATGCAATATGTTTTTATTTATCAAATGATTCATCTTTGCTTCATTATTAAGTTCAAGCAGCAGTGAGAAGTAATCTTTTCAAGTTTTCTCTCTGATCATTCATTTAGTTCTCAGAATGTGTATGTTTGAGTAAAATCTTTTGTTGTCTTCTTTTATTTTTTTATATTCATCTTACGTGAGTTTTATTGCGTTTATTTTAACGTCGTAAGTTATTATTTTGAATATCTTTCTTTTGAGTTTCGTCTCTTTGCTTATGTTTTGAACTCACTTTTGATTGTTTTCTAGTCATTGTTTGTTCTTCTCTTTGATCACGTTCAGCGTAATCACTTCTTCGTTGTAAGTTCATGTCATCATTATTCTTTTTCTTGAGTGTTTCTTCATATTTTCAGCTCTTGCTCTTGCTATAATGTCTTGAGTTCTCAATCATTTTATCTTCTTTATGTTCTCTTCTTTTCTTAGTCTTATGATTACTTCAATATCTTTTCTTGTTCGTTTCATTAATGATGTCTCTGCTGATGATTTGTTGCTCAACGTTGATGTTATCTTCGCATAGTTTCACAAGATTTGTTCATTTAAATGCGCATTTGTTTATGTTTTCTTTGTCTTTTTCAATTACTTTGTTATCATTTTCAGTTTTGTCATCGCTGTCTTCAGATTTGAGTGACAAGTTATGCGCTTTGTTTTCTCTTTCAAGTCGTTCAATAAATCGCGTACTCATTTTCATTTTATCAATCGATTATTTTTCGTATGCTCAGATTCAAAGAATCTTCATGCTTTATTAATCACTTATAGTATGATTATTGTCTTCTCTTCGCTCACGTGTTTTTTTACGCGTTTCGTGATTGCTTCATCTGTTGATCTTCAATCAACAATGATCATTCTCGCTGACATTTTATCATTAAAGCATCTTCTCATTATGCTTGAATGATTTGCTTCTCTACTCAATGATGATAGTGTACTTTCACAAGAATAATAAATGATATTAAACGTTTTTTTTAAAGATTAATATTATAGTTTATAATGAATTCATTTAATGCATTATCTTATTACATTATTTTATAAATATGTTGTCTTACTACATACGTTGACAATGCATAAATAATTAAGTTAAAAGATAATAATAATATTGAACATTGAAACAATTGTAACGATAAAAAGTATAATGCTTTGCAAATCTGCTTTGAAAGAATTATCATATTCATTAATCGCGCTGTTTTAAATTTCTTCTCTGCGATAAATATTTCATGATTCAATGAGAGTTTTCTCAAAATTCAAGTCAATGATACGATTATAATATTTAAGAAGCATTATTTATTTCATTGTTTTTGAACTCATTTGTGCTTGATTTTATACATAAACTCTTCTTGCAAGATTGAATGTTTATTCAATGTTTACAAAGAATATTAAACATGAGAGAACATCTTTAATCATTTAAGTCAATCTTGAAAAATTCAAGATGTTGTCTCTTCAATATTCTCATGTTGAAAGCTTCTTGACAATAGCATCAGTGCAAAGATATCAATCATTTTTGTTGAAAAGTGCAATGATAGACTCATTATTTAGTTCTTGATTAAAAATAGCGTCAGAGAAATCTCTTGATTGTATCAAGTTTAAATTAGCATTGTCTTTGAGATAGTATAAGAGACATGCTTTCTCTGTAGTTAATACACAATCTTTATAGATTTCATGTTTGATTTTACTCTTTAAATAAATTATGAGCTCAAATAACAAGAAGCTTTCATTGTAATTAAAACGAAACAATCTTAACAATTAATGCTTAATAACTTGTTACGAAGAAACAAAACAAGCAATCTGCGATTATTTACTACGCGTCTCACAAGAAGACAAATAAGTACACTGACTCAAAGAAGTGCACTAAACTTACAACAGCTTAATACGCGTCTTATAAGAAGACATATAAGCATACACACTTAATCGCGTCAGAGAACGCATCAATTCATTAACTTCAACGAGACTTTATTTCTTTTACTTTACTCATCAACTTATTATTAATATCTTTTCTTTTACTTCAATTGTAACAACAATTTGTGATCACACATTACATGCAATAAATTTCAACAACATCTTTGTCAAAAGATGACTTGTTTTCATTCTCACTTACAAGAACAGCGAACAATGATTCTCTTTCATGAAGAGATGACTTATTGAAGAAAATTTATAATTTGTCATTAAGAACAACAATTTAAACGCGAACACATTAAGCAGCACAATTAGTGTAACTTCATTTCTCGACTTCAAGAATCAAAAAGTTGACGCAAAGACTCATTATTAACTAATCATTTGCATCAACGTCAACGATCAAAAGCACACTGCACACAAAACATCAGCAAAGCAAGTCTGAAACACTTTTCGCTTTAAGTACAAAGAAAAGCTGCAAACAAATGAAAGACAGTATTTAACAAATTTCATCAGTTATAAAATGACAACTGAGATTTTTATTGAGAAGACATGAACACATCTCAAGAAGTTAACTCGAAAGATTGCTGCAACTCAGCAGAACGTAAGTGATTTGTTCAAGTCAAAACAACGCTTTCAAGCTTTACTTCAAACATTATCAGAGAAGTATATCATCATTTAAGACATCATTCATGTTCAAAATTAATTAAATATGAAGTGAGAAATACAAAAGCTGCAAGAGAAAAAGACACAGCTAAAGACAATTAAGACAGCGTTATAAGCTAAGCAAGAAAATAAACGTATCAATTATGAATCAAAAGAGCGCAAATTTGATCATCATCTTTGAAGTGTTTTAAGCTTTAACAGCGATCGCAAATCACGTTATTAAAATTATTTTCTCAGATGCTTTTTATGTGATGATAAACATCGCTTGATTGAATGCTTTCATCTGCTTACAGCTCAAAAACTTGTCAAGAAACGCAAAAGCAAGAGAAAAGCTAAAAGCAGAAACTTTGATAACATTTAAACTCTTGCTGCGCTTTTAAAAAACAAGCGCAAGAAGCATTAAGTTTACAATGCAGAGAATACAGAATCTGATTTCTTCTTTAATAAGAATAAAAAAGATAAGAACATTAAAGAGATTTCAGTTCTGTCAAAGAAAATTATTAATAAGATCTTTAAAACACACTGAGTTGCGAATTTCAACGTTTCTTCACACATGACTAATCAACTTTAACTCTTTAACAATTCTTTAACTTGAATCAAAAGATGCATTATTAAAGTTAAAGAAAGAAAATTGTATGTCAATCATTGTGACACAACAATCATGTGAAATCATCAAAGAAACTTTGTAAAGTTATTCTTTGTTCTTCATGTTTTTAAACTTGAGATGAATCTTCTGTTTAAAAGAAGAATATGTCAAAAAAATCTGCAAAAAAACTTTGATAATAAAGATTTGTACATGCACAACAAGCAAAGAAAACAAATAATTGAGACTTTAAAATGTAAAAATGTTTACATAATAAAAAGAATTGCAAACGATCTTGATGAATTTACATTATTATCAGTTATGTAGTGTGACGTCTTATCAACATTCTCAGCGATGCAAAGTTTAATGAATCTCAATGATTCAATGAATCTTCTTAAGAATTCAATGAATCTCGATCACATTGCGTCTCATACTGAAGTGAATTATCATGAGACTGAGTTATAAATTGAAGTTAATCATGATCAACTTAATCTTGCAAGTGACAAAAATCTCAAGTTATACAAGTTATAACATCATCGTCTCGCTCATCTTGAATCATTTAAACTTTGTCATCTTCATAAAATCATCATTCTTGAAAGATTTATTTTCATTAATGATAATCATGAAAATGTGTGTGAAATATGTGCACTCATTAAGTTCATCAACAAGCGAGAAAACAATGTCAGTGATTGAAAGACAAGCATTTTAGCTCTTGTTTTCATAAATATTTATGAATTACTGTCATCATCTTTCAATGATCAATCGTATTTTTTGAAGATAATTAATAATCACTTTAAAAAAACTTGATGCATTTCTCTGAAACAACGATTTGATGCATCAAATGCTCTGCGAAAATAAAAACTTAGCATAAAACTTCACAATGAAGTCAAATTTCTCTCAATACGCAGTGACAACGTCACAAAATTTAAGATCACGTTAAATAAATGATGTTTATCAGTTGACATCGCTTTTTAATACATTGTTTTACATATGTTGATTCATAATGAAATAATCAAGAGAATCATACACATCACAAAGAACTTAGTGCAAGTCATGATTAAGAATGTTGAACTTTTCATTGAATTTTGAGCAGAAGCTGCAAAGACAAATGTTTATTTGCGAAATTGAACTGTCATAAAACTCTTAATTAATGAAGATTTCACGACTTTAAAAAAGACATTTATTGAAATCAAGTTCTCAATTGATTATGTACGAGTATAAGAATGCAAATGTTATGCACATCTTAATCTTAAGTTATTATTAACAAAAGACAGACAAGACAAGTTCATGAACAGAGACAAAGTCAACGTCTTCATGAGATATGTGAAGAACATTGACAAGCAATATCGTTTATGAATCTTAAATCTTGAACGAATTATTAAAAATCACGCTGTCAAGTTTGCTGAAGATGAAAAAAATAAAGATATGAACTTAAAACTTCGTAAACAGATTTTCAACATTCTTCTTAAGCGAAGATTTGTGAGAAGATTATTAAAGATTAACGTTTCAAAGAACGTTCTCACATCTGATGCTTTCATGATTGATGTCTCATTTGAATCAACTGATATCTCGAAGTTGATTGCAGTCAACTTTAAGCTACACTTGTCAAATGAACTCAAGAGTCAAGCAAATAATCAAGATGCTCAAAATGCTTCTGCATCAAGCATGTTTAAATCAGCAGCAGCTCAGACATTTCTGTATGTAACTATTCTCAAAAGAAAAAAAAATAACGAAGATTAACATTTAAAAGAACGCATGTTTCAGATTTTACAAGTAATGATAATTTGATTAATCAAGAAAGAGATTGATGATGTTGATAATGACTTTGATGCAAAGATGTCATGAGCATTATTTGACGTTGATGAATTCAACTTCTTTAAGACAATAAGAATTTTTACGTTAAACACTTATGAGAAGATAATGCAGAATTCAATGTGAAGAAAACTTTAAAAAGAAACAATTAATGCAGAATGTATGACGTTAATCATTAATGAAAATTGACAGAAAAAAGTGTCATTAAAGAAGATTAACATCGTGATGAGCAAATCAATCTTTAAATTAAAAACGCATGTTAACAATTCTTTTAACAAGCTTAAAACAAGACTGATAATCAAAGACTTTTCTTAAATTCATGACATTGATTATGAAAACATCTTTGCATCAACTGTTAAATTTAACATTCTTCGAGTCTTTTTGATTATTGCAGTAATGAAAGATCTTGAACTTCATTAAGTTGATGTGAATAATGCGTTCACTGAATTTTTTCTCAAAGAAATTATTTACATGTTCTCTTCATTAAAGATGAAAGTCAAATTTAACTGTGTTTTGAGAATTCTTTAAAATCTTTATGATCTCAAGCGAGCTGCATAAGATTAATATGATCGCTGTATAATAACGTTTCACAAACTCGACTTTAAGCAATGCGCTGCAGACTCATGTTTATTAATGCATCAATCAAAGAAAATTACGCTGTTACTGTATGTTGATGACATAATGATCATCTTTAAATCACTGAGCAGCATTAAGTAATTTAAACACGAATTTCAAAATCTTTTCAAGATCAAGAATTTAAAGAAAATGAAGAAGATTCTTGACATTCAAATCACTCATAATAGAAAGAAGCGAATCTTACGAATGAATTAAATTCATTATCTTTACGACGTTCTTAAGAGACTCAATATGAGACAAAATAAGCATAAGACAACAAATCTTTTAATGAATGAATATGATGCTCTTCGCTTAACTAAACTCGAAGACGTAAGAATTAATCAACATGAATATCAGCAAGTCATTGAAAGTCTCATGTACGCTGCAATTCATACTTGTTCAAACATCGTTTTTGCTTTTAATCAATTAAGTCAATATCTTGATAACTCTGCAGAACATCATGAACACACGCTAAAGAAGTTAATGTGATACATTTGTTTCATTCTTAATTTAAACATCATGTACGAAGTCAGTGAAAGCATAAAATTAATAAAATACTCAGACTCAGATTACATCTCAAACAGATTTAATTGCAAGTCAATTCTCATTTATATTTACATGCTTGATGAGAAATTAGTCTTTTGAATGAGTTGAAAACAAAAGTTTGTTGTCACATCAATCATTAAAGCAAAATACATGATTTTATTGACTTGCATTAAAAAAGATTTATGAATTAATCAAGTGCTTAAGAATATGAATCTGACAAAGTACTTAAGCAATAATCATAATCATGTTAATATTGTTGAGAAAGTTACTCATTAATTTGTCTCATTCACACAGCTCAAAAAGAACAATCAAGCATTTCTTATGTTGATTAAAAATGCTTGCATTCACGAAAAATCAAAGCTCATCGATGTTGTTTATTATCACATTCAAGATTTGCATAAAAAGAATCAGATATTAATGAACTTTGTGCTCAATCAAGACATGATAACAAATGAATTGATCAAGTCATTGCTCAATCACAGCTTTAAAAGATTCATAAAACAATTAAGATTGAAAAGCAGTAAGAGTTAAAAAACTTGCAAGCATCAATTGAAAGTGTTAAAAAGTGCAATGATAAACTCATTATTTAGTTCTTGACTAAAGTGTTGTAATTTATGACTTTTTGACTTTTTAATATGATTGTTTCACGAGTGTTAAGACTAAATCGTCTCAACACTTTAATGTAAACTAGCTTTTATTCTTAAATAGCTGAGATTGCTTTTTAAAAGAAATTAAGCTTTTTACACAATCAATAATTCGTGTCTTTGACATCAAAATGATAGCAATATCTTAAGCAATTCATTGACTTGATGATATTCAGTCAACATTATTAAGTTTCTTCGTGATAGCAGCTGATTCTTTCGCTTGCTTTTTCAGTTTACACTTTATAATTGTTGATTTATTCACGATAAATTCTTATTTCTTGTCTTGTTTTTATTTACGCTGTTCTTTAATCTTTCGTAAACAGTCACTATGATTTAGTCAAACTGACTTCGAGATTCTCATTATTCTTGAATCAATCGAAATTTCAGCTTGACGACGAGATCAAAAATCGAGCGTGACAACTGCAAGTGTTTATCAATACTGATCATCAATACGCTTGAGATCAGAAATTACTTTTTGAAGCAAATCTTAAAGTCATCAAGATCATCATTTCGCTTTATTTTATATCAATAATATCAAGAAACGACTTTGATATAAATCAGCATCGTGATATCAGAGTATTCTCGTCGACTGAACTCATAAATTATTCACAAGATTAAGTCATTAATAAATCAGTTTTTCAAGCAAGCATGAAGAGTTTTGCTGATTTAATCAATGACTTTCAACTGTTTGAAATTTATCTTGTCTGACATCAAAGAACTCATTTTACTCAGATTGATTAAAGATTTAAAGCAAGAATAATGAAATTCATTGAATTTATCTTAAGAAATGATGACTTTATTGAATTTAGTTCAAGAATCAACTTCACTGAGAAAGTGTCTCTTGTGAAAAGTTCAGCAATGACTGCTTTTACTGAGACTCAAAAGATAGTCATTGACGTTTTAATGACAAATATTATTACACAAGTCATCAAAAATTTAATTACTCAAGATGAACTATCTTTGAAGTCAGTCAATTTTATTGAATCTCAGAGATCACAAGATGATTTTGATACTGACTTAAAAGATGATGATACAAATCAAAGCAAATGATATTCATTTAAGCTAGACTTTTTTGACTCATTTTACAATGATGAATTCACGTTCATGAGTAAATCAATAAAGCACACTGATAAGAACATTTACTTTAAAGATGTACATATGTTCAAGAATTGAATTAAGAATCTTGCTCATGTCAAGAAATCACAACTGATATGAGATAATTTATGAACTTGTCTTCGCAAAGATGCTTTGACATAATATATGACTATTCTTACAAATGTTGAGAAACGTCTTCTCATTTACAATACTGATGTCAATGAGTGAATAAAGACTTTGACTTAACGTTTTCAAGAACTGTTTATTACAGCAATAATGATCATTTTAAAGAGCAAATATATTATGAAAGACGTAAGAAGTCATCATGAATTTAAAAAATATGCTCAGACGATGATTCAAGTCATCAAATCAACGTCGCTTGAAATCATTCAAAGTCAGTTTCTCATTATTTACAACAAATTAAATGTGAAATTTTGTTACGAGCGTATCAAGACTGAACAAGGCTGAAGCTTTAATCAATTCACAGTGAACGCTAGCGAGTTCTCTGCGTAATGATTAGAACTAATCAGCGAGCTAGTCAGATTTGATTCAGATATGACTTAGATATGACTCAAATATGACTCAACACTCTTTTTCTTTCTTAACATTCTTTTCTTTTCTCAACACTTTTTTCTTTCATCAACATCTTGTTCATTTACATCATATTCTTTTCATGTCACAAACACATTTCTTTCAAGTCTAGTGCAGTCTCTGAACATTACATAAATAGAAGCTTTTGTATCAATCTTCTTCTGTATTCTTAACATTCAGTTATAGCTATTTCTAAAGATCAAGCACTATCAATTCTGATCTTCATTGATTGTATCATTTAAACATGATTCTGACATTATATTAAGAATTCGTTAATCACATGATACTGATCTCATTATTCATTTAACATACTTGTCTAAACAGAATGAGTCTAAAGAAATTCATTTATCTGATGATTGATGATAATTGAAAGATAGAACAACACTAGAGAGTTTGATAGAATCAACAATGAGACTGTTTAAATTGCTAGACAACTTATTGCTCACTAAGTACGCAAAGTGCACTTGATCAAGAGAATCAACTTATTCTTGTGAAGCAGACGAGTGAAAATAAGCTGTTCAACTCGATTAAGAGAATCATGATAAAGAATCTTCGTGAATTGCTCAAGAATTGAATCAGTCGATAGATTCAACAATAAAGAATCTTCGTTGTTTGCTAAAGAATGAATCAAATCAATCAATAAACAAATCTCATCTTTTTTGTTGAGAATTAAACATCATTCTATACGTCTTTCTTCTTCAATCATCAAGCATCATCACTCATTCAACTCTCTTAGACTGATTATCAAGTCAAGTTTTCATATCTACATTCTGACTCAACTCAATTACTCAAATCAAATCTTCTGATTCAACTCAATTACTTAAGTTGAATCTTCTAATTCAACTCAATTACTCAAGTTCAATCTTCTGATTTAACTTGATGTTGATCTTGAGTCAGAATTCGATTCAAATTCTTGATTTAACTCGTCAAGCAATCGAATATGACGTTAAGAGAGTTAAATATAGAAATTTTTCCGGTTTTTCGTCTTTGCATTACCTTTTTGCATTATCTTTTTGATAGAAAGTCATAAAGAGAAACATGAAGAGAAACATGAAGATTATTTGATAAAGAGCTTTGATAAAGAACTATGATAGAAAGCTATGATAGAAAGTTATGACGGGAAACTATGAAGACTGTTTGATAGAGAGTCATGAAGAAGAGTCATGAAGAAAAGCTATGATAGAAAAACATGATAGAGAGCTATGAAGAAAAGCTATGATAGAAAAACATGAAGGTTATTTGATAGAAAGTCATGATAGAAAGTCATAATAGAGAGTCATAATAAAATATCTATCTATTTATCTTCATGTCTTGACGAGTCAAATCGAAAATTTCGAGTCGATACTCGATTTCAATTCTTTAATTCAACTTAATTACTTGAATCAAACATCTCAACTCAACTCAAATACTCAAGTCAAGAATTCTGACTTGAATCGAGTCTTGACGAGTCGAAAATTCGACTCGATCTCAATGACTCAACTCGATGCAGTCAGTTTAAACCCTCTTTTTTTTTCAAACAAATCTCATCATGTTTAGTCATTCATTTACTGAAGAGCGTTTCAAAGAATTTTGAAATCGTTTCTTTCAAATCTCTGATGCTGATTCATCGAAATCGTTAAGTGCTGCATCATTCATTCATGAAGATGACAAATCATTCGATGAAACAATGATATTTCTCATGTTCTACGAAATCTGAAAGGCTTGAAGTTTAGCTTTTGATGAAGAAACAGATCAACTCTACGAGTTAAATAAACAACAAGAAGACGAAATCAAAGAGTTGAAGATTAAACTTCAAGCTAAAAAAAAACACTTCTTCTGATTTCATTTACTTTGAGCGTTCTAGATTTCAAAAAATACTTAATTCTTCGCTGTTTACTGATGAAAAAGACTTTACTTGAGAGAATTGATACGAAAAAATTCAGAATAAACAAGAGATCATTCAAGCTAGACGTGAACATGATTGTGTCAATCTTTATAGAATCATCAATGATCTTTTGAAAGAGCTAGCTCAGTTGTTCAATGACTTGAATAAGAAAGTCAACTTTTGTAAAGAATACTACAACTTGATTCAGAGATTCAAGAAATTCAGTGAATTCTATACTCAGTTTCAACGTTTATCTTTCTATCTAGACTATCACAAGAAGTAACTGATCGCTAATTTGAAAGATAAAATACACTCTCATCTTCAATTCATTTGAGTAAATCAACTAGTTCACTCTGATTTTCTAAAAGAAATTCATTTCTACTTGATTCATTTGAATAATGATCAGCGAGTCATTCAAAAGATCAAGAACAAGATCAAAGATGTTAATGATTTTTCTAAAACTATCTTTCATAAAACGACTATTATCATTTAATCAGTCAATCATTTGAAGTCTGATTAGCTAAAGTTGCGCGACGCGATTTTAACTAGCGTCAAAGAAGCAGACATTCTAGTTGAAAGCTGTTTCATATGTCATAAATCAGATCATAGCTTTAAAGAGTGTCTTGATCGATTTACTAGAATTAATGCAGTGAATAATGAATATGATTGCTTCGATTTTAATTCGAATTTCGATTCAAAAAACTAGTTATTTTTTCAAAAGTTATTGAAGAAATAAAGATTATATCTTTGTGCAAACTAGATGAAATTCTATCGAAAGAAAATTACTTTGAAAAGTCGTTTCTAATTGATGCTCATCTCATCTCTCAGAATCAATCTTTCAGTCATCATTCTTTAATAAATAGTGATTCAGTCATCTACATGATCATACATTCTAATCTAGTCAATAAAGTATGCAAGAAACTGAGAATTCAATCTATATCATTGATAAAAGAGAAGCTAATAAGAGATTATGATGAAAAGATATCTAAGAAGATCATTACTCATAAAATTCTATTCAATCTCATCATCAAAAGTCATAAAGAGTTGACTGTATCAATGCTAATAGTTGATATTAATCATCATAAAGTTTGTGAGTAGCTTGAGAAATGCGCAGTCATACTAAAGAATATACACGTAGATAATATGATCAAATTTGATAGTAGCTTAGTAATATTTATTCATATAGAAAGTTAACACTAGATTACAAAATACAGAAGTGAACTCTTCTTTATATACTCAGAAAACTAAGCTCAAGCATCATTAATGAGATCAGCGAGATTACATGCAACTCATGTGAAATTTCTCGAAGATCATATGTGACTTGAATTCTTATCATTGATGAAACATCAAGATTTGTATGTGACTTGAACTCTTGTAGATTCAGAGTCTCTGAGAATCAATGATAAAAATTCTCATAGATTCAGTGTCTTTGAGAATCGACAGTAGAATTTCTAGTAGACTCAATGCTTCAATTCTCATAGATTCAGATTCTTGTTTAAGAGCTTAATGATAGTGTTGAAGAATAGTTCTTGTGTTTATTCTTTATTTTTTGAAAAACTTTGATTCTCATAGATCTGAGTTCTGACAATTATTTCTCTTCTTAATAACAACATTCTCGTTGTTGAAATGCTTTATTTCTTCATGCAATGCATGACATCAGAGCTCGCTGTGCATCATTGTGTTCTTGAGATTCTTTTTCAATAGCACAAGCATTGAGTTTGATAGCATATTCTTTATTCTCTGATTCTCATAGATGTAGACTAAGCATTCTCTGCAACTCATGTAGAGTCTCTAGATAATCAGCAGTATTGTTCATGTTTATTCTTTAAATTTCGTAGATCTGAATTCTGACTATTATCTTGTTGTCTCATTATATTTCAACTGTTGCTTCATGCACAGTGTGATCATGATCTTGACGCTTCGTTTCATTAACACATGCACGTTGACTAGACTTGAATTCTCATGATGACAATTGTGATAAGAATCGAGATTTGCTTGATTTAAAGTTTTCTTCTGTAAATGATGCTGAATAGTAGAAGCAGACAATGAGCAGAAGATAGTATCAGATAGTAGAAGTAAACAATAAACAGAAAAGCGATGCTTCTGTTGTTTGTTATGACTAGCGTGATGATGATGATCATCGATATTCACATTTATTTATTGTGAAGTAATGAATTTTTATTGACTCATCTTTTTTATCTTTTGTCTGATTTTTTTTCTTCTTCAACTTTCGTTCTTGCATTCAGTTTTCATCTTGTTATCTTACTCGATCTTTTACTCATTCTGTAGAGTAGTTCTGTATAATTTCATCAAGTATCATGATAGTAGTGAGTATAAATCAGATTCTTGATTTGATGTGCAATGAGTTGATCATTTCACGTCTGAAAATAAGAAAGAAAAAAGATCATTGAAGTATCTTGTCATTCTTGTTTCTTCAATTCAGAAATGTACTCATCTTTCATTTATGTACTTCATTTGCTGTTAATTTTGTTGTCTCTGATTTGATTGCTTTGTTTGTCACTGATGATCATTCTCGCGCATCTTTTGTCATCTTTATTATGCTCATCTACATGAAGAATCTATCTTCTTCAGTTCAGCATCATAAGATCATTATTAATGTATATTGCAAGAATGTTTCAGTAAAGAGATGCAAGAAATGCATTGAAAAAGATGTTAAATGCATTAAGATTAAATTTTCTATTGAAAAGAACTCAAAGAAATGCGCTTTATACGCAGTATTTGAGACAAATTGTTAATATGAGTTGTAAGTATAATTTCAGTAGCTTCAAGATGCAAAAATTAAATGATTAATTGATGCTTTTTAAAGTGCTTAAGAGTGACTTAATGCTCATTTCTGTCAGCTCTGTCTTCTTTTCATCTGAGTTCAATCTCGTCAGTTTTACTTCTTTATCACTTTGCTCAAGTCTTTTTTCTTCTTGACTTCACGCAAGTTTCTCTTCATTCTTTGTTGCATCTGATTCTGAGTCTGTGATCAAGAAAATGATGATCATCTTTCGTGATCTTTCTTTCAATTCAATTCAGAGTCAGATGTTTCTTGAATTTGAAGAATATATTAAGAAGAAGATGCATCTTCTTGTTCTTGATATTGAGATAAACAAAGATGACATCAGCGAAATGAAGAAGAATGTTGAAGACGTAACTATCAATTGCAGAGAGATGCAAAAGCAAATGAGAGCATAAAAGACTTGAATCAATGATTTGCTGTGTTAAATTGCAAGACAGAACAAAATCATTAAAGATTTGCAAAAGCAGATTGAAAACTATGACAATCTTTAATTCATCTTGATCACTCAGACTCAGAGTGCTTTGACTCTTTTTGCAATGTGTTTGAAAGATCAGAATGTCTCTGTTGCAATTGAATCATGCTCTTTTGTAATATCATCTTTGTTCTTGTTTTCTTTGCTCTCTTGTATCTCTCTGCTTTCGCTCTCGTCTGATTCATTTCTATCAATGACTTTTTCTTTCATCTTGTCTTTAATGTCGATCACGCAGTTTATCATTAAAGAGATGAAGAACATCTCACTCTCGTTTAATTCATTTTCGTCAATGACTTCTTTTCTTCTTTCATCTTTGACGTCAATCACGCAATCTATCATTGAAGAGATGAAGAATGCAGTGAGCTTTGATATGAGCTTCTTATTTCATTTATTCTGTCAATATAATAGCTTGTGCATGTTTTGTGCTATCTGACTAATAGTTGCAAGAATTTACTTTCATTAATTTTCAAATTTTCGAGAAAGTGAAAGCTGAATGATACACATATTATATGAAACTCATGAGTTATTCATGTATTAATTTCTGCATTTACTAACGACTTTTTTAGACTGTTGATTCGAGTATTGACAAGAATGATTGAGTAAGAAAGTCTTGTTTTTCTTTTCTTTTTTTCTTTCTAGTGATAGTTAGATAGCTATCAATCTTTCTACTTCGTTTTGTGCATACTTGTGATCTTTCGTGATGATGTTAACAATTTACTTTCAAGCTTGATGAAATGTCTGCAATAAAAGAATCTCAATAAAGTCTTGCAGTTGTCAAGATAGTCTGATGATTCTTAAATATTTTCTGAAGCTTCAAAGTTCTTTCAGCTAAGCAGATATTGCAACTAATTATTCTGTATGCAACTATTCAGTATGTTCTTGATCTTTCAATTATCATGTATCTCTTTCTTCAGCTTAAGATCTTTCACGAGCAACTCATTCAATTCTTTCTTTCTTGAGCAGAAAGATTTCAGTCAGCTAACATTGAATATTGAATGTATGCATGTCTTTGAAGACAGTTTCAGATGATAGACTTGTCTGCTCAGATGCTTCAGAATTCTATACAATTTGTATCTTCTGACTTCAAGTTTCTTGAAAAACTTCTTGATTTAAATGTTCTTGACATTCAATCACATCAACTGATCAACAAGATACATCTTAGCAGAGTGTTTTTTATCATGCTGAGTCGTATAGTCAACGTTTGTCTTTGCAAGTCTGTAGCGAAGATTCTTATGCAGTCTTTTCATTCTCATTGTGCAGTTCGTGATTGACTCTGATTTCTTTAAGTGACTTTTGATGCTGAACTGCATTCTCAAATGTCTTTCTGTGACTACAAAGAATGATGTTATTGATGTTGCAATGTAAATGTTGTTATTGTAGAAGAACTCAGTCATGATAAAAAGATGAATTCAATCATTTTGAACATTGTTGCAGTATGATTGAAGATAAGTCTCAAGAATTTAATTTTGTCTTTCAATTTGATCATTGATGTAAGAATGAAATGCAGTGCTAAGTTTTCGCTTGATCAGAAGATGATAGCACAGTGAGATTCAAAAGTGTGATGTAAATACAAAATCTCTGTCAAAAATTATATCATCAGAAGCTTCGTAATATTGAACTACTTTGTCAAGAAAGAGATTAATCAGATCAAAAGTAATTATTGTCTTTCAAATAGAAATGTAGTGCATCATTTTGAAAAAATGATTGATTACAATCATAATGCTGTTGTAGAAGACATCTGAAATGCTTGTGCTGTCAGAAAGATTGATGATGAAGTTCATGATGATGCTTTCTCATACTTTTCAAGAAATGAGCAAACTATTCAGAAGTTCTCAGATTCTGTGATGTAATGTTTTATGTTGCTGACATGATTTATAAATTCTGCAGTATTTCTTAATGTTCTTATTTGCAAACGATCAGTTGAAGATTTATTGAACAAGCTTTAAACATTGTTGAGAATCAAGATGTTTTGCAAGAAAGCTGTCATAATGTTGTTTTATAATCTCTGCTTTAAATTCATTTTATGCAGAGACATAAATGAATTCTTGAAATATCATGATGTCATCTGTGATTTTCTTTGATCAGTTGATCATGAAGACGCTGAAGTCAATTTTAGTATCATGCATGCTTGAGTTTCTCTTTTTCATTAATTCTCATACTGTGATGACGAGATGATTGATTTTTTGCTGTTTGCAGATCAGTTGAGTCAGATTCTTGAAAAAGTAGCTTGCAAAGTTGACAAAGCTTGAAGTTAGAACATCATTTTATATCAATGAATTGAAACATTTATGAATTTTCATAAACTTCAAGACTGCATCATCTGTCTCATTTAAATCATTCTGAATTGCAATAAAGTGACTTTTTAATGCATTTACTTTCTTTTTCATGAATAAAGCTTTCTTCATTTCTTTGACAGAATGATGCATAGTTGAATCTCTGCTTTGATTCATGATCAAACATTTGTTTTCTTCAGCAGAAGAATTTGCTCTTCTGCATTTTCACTTCATCTGAATGATGTTTTTCTCAGTCTCAGCAACAATGATAAATGTCAACTCAATGTTCTTGCAAAGACAAATATCTTCTTTAGTCTCAGCAACAATAGTAGATGTTGATTCAATGTTCTTGCAAGAATAAACATCTTTTTTAGTTTCAATGACAGTAGTAAATCTTGACTCAATGTTCTTGCAAAGATCAATGTCTTTTTAAGTTTCAGCAACAGTAGTAAATCTCAACTCAATGTTCTTGCAAAAGCAGATGTTCTTCTGACGAGAAATAATAACATTTTGAAATCATTATTGAGACTTTTCATCAGCAGTCGAGAATTTCTTCAAAGTCTGAGAAACTTTTCTGATTCTTTTCATGAACATTAATAAGTTGATGATCTTTTTAAATGATTTGATGATTATCTTCTTGTGATTTCTGATGCTCAGAGTCTTGAACTGTTAAGTGAAGATGATGAGCGTTGATGCTGACTGACTTGAGAAATTCTTCAAGAGTTCTCTTATATATGCTAGATCATGAGTGAACTTTTTCTCATCTGCGTTGATATCTTTCTCATAGTCGAATTTTCTTAACGAGTCATCAACAAAGTTGCTCACTTTCTTTTAATAAAAGATCTTGAAGTTGTACATAATAAGTCTGTTGATTCACTTCATCTGTCTGCAAGAAAGCTTGATTGTTATCATGAAGTGTTAAAGATTTATGTTATGAGCATATCAAGACTGAACAAGATTGAAGCTTTAATCAATTTGCAGTAAACGCTAGCGAGTTCTTTGCGTAATGATTAAAGCTAATCAGCGAGCTAGTCAGATATGACTCAGATATGACTCAAATATGACTCAACATTCTTTTTCTTTCTCAACACTTTTTTCTTTCATCAACATCTTGTTCATCTACATCATATTCTTTTCATGTCACAAACACATTTCTTTCAAGTCTAGCGCAGTCTTTGAACATTACATAAATAAAAGCTTTTGTATCAATCTTTTTCTATATTCTTAATATTCAGTTATAGCTATTTCTAAAGATCAAGCACTATTCAATTCTGACTTTCGCTGATTGACTCATTTAGACACGATTCTGACATTATATTAAGAATTCGTTAATCACATGATACTGATCTCATTACTCATTCAACATACTCATTTAGACAGAATGAGTTTAAAGAAATTCATTTATCTGATGATCAACAATAATTGAAAGATAGAACAACACTAGAGAGTTTGATAAAATCAACGACAAGACTGTTTGAATTGCTAAACAACTTATCGCTCACTAAGTACGCAAAGTTCACTCAATCAAAAGAATCAATTCATTCTCATGAAGCAGACGAGTGAAAATAAGCTGTTCAACTCGATTAAGAGAATCATGATAAAGAATCTTCGTGAATTGCTCAAGAATCAAATCGATCAATAGATTCAATGATAAAGAATCTTCGTTGTTTGCTAGAGAATTAATCAAATCAATCAACAAATAAATCTCATCTTCTTTGTTGAAGATTAAACATCACTTTATACATCTTTCTTCTTCAATCATCAAGCATCATCATTCATTCAATCTCTTTCTTTCAAACAAATCTCATCATGTCTAGTTGTTTATTTACTGAAGAGTGTTTCGAAGAATTTCAAAATCGTTTCTCTCAAATCTTTAATGCTGATTCATTGAAATCACGAACGAAATCATTAAGTGCTGCATCATTTATTCATGAAGATAACGAATCATTCGCTGAAACAATAGTACTTCTCATGTTTTACAAAATCTGAAAGACTCGAAGTTTAGCTTTTAATGAGAAAACAAATTGACTCTACGAGTTAAATAAACAACAAGAAGACGAAATCAAAGAGTTGAAGACTAAACTTCAAGCTAAAGAAAACACTTCTTCTGATTTCATCTACTCTGAGCGTTCTAGATCTCAAAAAATACTCGATTCTTCGCTGTTTACTGATGAAAAGAACTTTACTTGAAAGAATTGATACGAAAAAATTCAGAATAAACTAAAGATCAATGTTGATCTCTTTTCTAATAAACGAGTCAAACTGAGCTATGTACATTTCAGATTATTCAATGACGCAGCTGAAGTCACTCAATTTAGATGCAAACATAACTGTGTCAATTTCTATAAGATCATCAATGATCTTTTGAAAGAACTAGCTGAGTTGCTCAATGATTCAGATAAGAAAGTCAACTTTTGTAAAAAATACTACAACTTGATTCAAGAATTCAAGAAATTCAATGAATTCTATACTCAGTTTCAACGTCTATTTTTCTATCTAGACTATTACAAGAAGCAACTGATCATTGATTTGAAAGATAAAATACATCTTCATCTTCAATTCATTTAAGTAAATTAACTAGTTCAATCTGATTCTTTAAAAGAAATTCGTTTCTATCTGATTCATTTGAATAATGATCAGCGAGTCATTCGAGAAATCAAGAACAAGATCAAACGCGTTAATAATTTTTCTAAAACTATCTTTCATAAAGCGACTATTGTCACTTCTTCAGTCGATCATTTGAAGTTTGATCAGCTAAAGTCGCGTGACGCGATTTTAACTAGCGTTAAGAAAGTAAACGTTTTAGTCGAAATCTGTTTTATATATCATAAATCAGATCATAGCTTTAGAAAATGCTTCAATCAATCTACTAGAATTAATGCAGTGAACGATGAATATGATTGCTATGATTTCAATTTCAATTTCGATTCAAAAAACTAGTCATCTTTTCAAAAGTCATCAAAAAGATAGAGATTATATCTTTGTATAAACTAGATGAAATTCTATTGAAAGAAAATTACTTTGAAAAGTCGTTTTTAATTGATGCTTATTTCATCTTTCAGAATTGATCTTTCAGTCTTTGTTCTTTAATAGACAGTGATTCAGTCGTTTACATGATCATACATTCTAATCTAGTCAATAAAGTATGCAAGAAACTGAAAATTCAATCTATATCACTGGCAAAAGAGAAGCTAATAAGAGATTATGATGAGAAAATATCTAAGAAGATCATCACTCATAAAATTCTATTCAATCTCATCATCAAAAGTCATAAGAAATTGACTGTATCAATGTTGATAGCTGATATCAATCATCATGAAGTCATATTGAGTAAGCTCTGAATGAATAAAAACGAAATATTACTGAATATGCAAAATGATGTCATTGTTTTTTTGAATCAATTGAATACTTCTATTTCGATTTTTTCAATTTCTCTCAATTCAAAGCACTCAAGTTGATCGCGATCAACTTCGTCTTCTTCAATCACTCAGACTAAGATCTTTATGATGCTCAAACGACTTGTTTCAATCACTGCTCAGAAAGAGTCATTCTCAATTGAAAGCATAAACGCAGTTTCGTTCAAAACACTGTTGAATCATTCAAAAAAGAATCAGACTGAAGTCTTTGCTCTATTCATGATAGACAACAATAGAAAAATCGCGTACAATACTCAGTGTGATTTGAACGCTTTAAACATCTCTTCAATCAATGAAACGACTCAGAATTTGAAAGATATTAAAGCGAAGCTGTCATTGAAATATCATGAGTTTCTAAATGTTTTTGATCGAGCTCAATTGAATAAACTACTCTTTCATCGCTTCTATGATCATAAAACTGAACTCATCAATGATTCAACACTTTCTTGCTGTTAAGTTTATCAAATGTTTTCTGTTAAACTTCTGAAGATAAAGAAGTACTTAAACGAGAATCTATCGAAGAGATTCATTACTTTTAATCAGACTCTTTATTTCTTTCTTGTTCTATTTATTCTCAAAGCAAATGAAGATTTTCAATTCTGTGTAAACTATCAAAAGCTAAATGTCATTTTTAAAAGAAATAAATATTCTCTATCGTTGATAAATGAGATCATTGATAAAATAGTGAGTTGCAAGCATTTGACTAAATTGAACATCATATCAGCATTCAACAAACTGCAAATGCATTTTGATAGCGAGAATTATATCACTTTTATCACTGCTTTAAAAGCATATAAATACAAGATGCTATCATTTGAACTGACTAATGAATCGATCTTCTTTCAGCAATATATGAATGACATTCTATGAAACTTTCTGAACGACTTTTGTCAAGTTTATCTAGATGACATTCTCATTTATAGCAAAATGAGAAAGAAACATAAAAATCATGTCAAACTAGTATTGAGTCGACTACGCAAAGCTGAACTGCAGATGAATATTCAAAAGTGCAAATTCAATGTAGAAGAGACTGTCTTTCTAGAAGTCATTGTATCAGAATTAAATCTTCGTATGAATCTCAGCAAAGTGATAGTCATAGTCAGCTGAATCACTTCAATCAATCTAAAAGAAATTCAGAGCTTCGTGAAATTTGTTAACTTCTATCATTGTTTCATTAAGAACTTCTCAAAGTTAGTTAAATCATTCACTCAGCTGACTAGAAAGAACATGTCTTTTGTTTGAAACAATGTTTGTATTCAAGTCTTTGACAATCTAAAGAAACATGTCAGCTCAATTTCAGTACTTTGTCACTTTAATCTCAAATGACAAGCTATTCTGAAGATTAATGCTTCAAACTATGTAAAAAATGAAATACTATCTCAGTATTGTTGAGATCATGCCTAGAATCTAATCACACTGCAGCGAAATAGTGCATAGCTGAATAGAATGTTTGATCAATAGAGATAGCTATAACTAGAATATTAAGAATACAGAAGAAATCAAAGAGAGTTTCGAGCTGTATCTATAGTAGAGCAAAACAAAGAGAGCGAAGCAGATTTGCTCAAGTATCGAAAGCGCTAGAATAGAGTGTTGAGACTAAAGATTCAACATGAGTCAAAACTTCTAGAGCTTGTTGACTAGAAAACTCTATTCAATCTCGACACACTCGTAACATTATCTTCTTCTCTTTAAAAGTCATGTTTCTATGACTTGTAGTGTAATTCATAGCACTGACGTAGAGTCTTGATGCCTGTCTTTCTATCAATATTTCTATTGATTCAAATCAACTCGCCAAATATCTATTGTAGCAGACTCACTATGTGAAATAAAGTGATCATTGAAGCACACTCACTAGTTGACTTGCTCATTGAAGAGATCGACTATCAACTTGTCATTGAAGCAGACTCACTAGTTGCATGTGAACGTGAGGTAGATCGATTCACTGATAGGTAGAGCGATAAGAGTAGATATGTCATTGCATTGACGAAGAGTGTCATTGAAGCAGACTCACTAGTCGACTTACTCATCAAAGAGATCAACTTTCGACTTGTCATTGTAGCAGACTCACTATTTGCATGTGAACGTAGAATCAGGTTCACTGATAGATAAGACGATGAAGGTAGATAGATCATTGCATTGACGAAGAGTGTCATTGTAGCAGACTCACTATGAGAACGTCATTTGTAGTAGCAGACTCACTAATTTGATCTGACGACACAGATTGTTTTGACTCGTCTGATTCACGAGCTTGGTTCAAGACGAAGAGGGAAAGAAATGAGTTAAACAGCTTATTTTCACTCGTCTGCTTCACGAGAATAAGTTGATTCTAGAGCAATTCACGAAGATTCTTTATCGTGATTCTCTTAATCGAGTGAACTGTGCGTACTTAATGAGCGATAGATTCTCTAGCAATTCAAACAGTCTTGTCGTTGATTCTATTGACTCTCTGATGTTGTTCTGTCTTTCGATTGCATCGATCATCAGATAAAACAAATTTCTTTATACTCGTTTCGTTGTTCGTCGAGTAGCTTGAATGAGTAATGAAATCGATATCATGTGATAAACGAATTCTTAATATAATGTTGAGATCATGCCTAGAATCTAATCACACTGCAGCGAGATAGTGCGTAGCTGAATAGAATGTTTGATCAATAGAGATAGCTATAACTAGAATATTAAGAATACAGAAGAAATCAAAGAGAGTTTCGAGCTGTATCTATAGTAGAGCAAAACAAAGAGAACGAAGCAGGTTTGCTTGAGTATCGAAAGCGCTAGAATAGAGTGTTGAGGCTAGAGATTCAACATGAGTCAAAATCTCTAAAGCTTGTTGACTAGAAAACTTTATTCAATCTCGACACACTCGTAACAAGTATGATGACAAGAAAGTTCTTCATTCAATGATTTTCTACAGTAAAAGCATGATTTTCGCTGAAATCAATTATTACATCTATGACAAGAAATTACTAGTCATTATTCAATGTTTTGAACATTGATGACTCAAGCTGAAATGCACTGAACTACTCATTCAGATGTTCATCGATCATCAGACTTTGAAGATTTTCATGAAAAACAAACAGTTAAGTCAACAACAAGTCAACTATTTGAACATTCTATTGAAGTTCAATTTTCAGATCATTTTTAAATCAGGTAAAATGAATACTAAAGTCAATGCTTTAATCAGAATGCTTTTAGTGAACGTCTCTGAATCAGCTCAGCGTCTTGAAGATCATTTTCAAACTATTCTGATTCTTGATAAAGTTGATGTTCTATTTATTGAATCGAAAGCAAATCTCTATCAATGAGTATGAATGATCAATTAAACAGATGAGTTCTGCAGCGAATATAGACAAGCTATGAACGAAAACAAGCTCAAATTTCATATCACTAAATTGAAGAACTGCAAAATCATTGACAACATTCTATTTAGAAAAGATTTACTGTAAGTCTCTGAGAACATGCACACGAAATTACTACAAGAAGTGCATGATCAATCTTTAATCTTTCATCTCAATAATAAATGAATCATCAATCTAGTTCAGCGTTTCTACTATTGATCAGATTATTGAGCTACTATTTGATGATACATTTGAAACTATCATGCTTGTCAGCGAAGCAAAGCTTCTAGAAATAGCATCAATGAACTTCATCATTCTCTTTTGATTTTACAGAAACGCTGAAAAGATATAGTTATAAACTTCATCATTAAACTATCTCTGTCAGAAGACTATAACATCATTTGCACAATCATATGTCATTTCATCAAAGAATGTCACTATGTTTTCTGTCATTGAGAAGATGATGACATTTCAGTTGAAGAAACGATTTGAATCATGCTATGAAACGTTTATCAACTGCATGATCTACTCAGTTCTATTGTTTCAAACAGAGACTCTCAATTCATATCAACTATGTGAAAAAGTCTTTGCAAGCGACTGAGAATCACAGCTAATTTATTCACAGTTTATCATTCTGAGATTGATGATCAATCAAAACGAGTCAATCAAGACGTTGAATGCGAACTTAGAATCTACTGCAATTACATGCAGAATGATTGAGTCAAATGAATATCTATGATGAAGTTCAGTGACAATTTCAATATCTTCTCAATCACTTTAATGATTCTCTTCTACTTTAATAAAGAATTTCACTCTTGAATGAGTTTCAATTCAGATACAACTAACTATGAAACAACTCATAAATGACTTGAAGCTAGAAAAGCGAATGATATTGTCATTTAAATGAAAGAGTTACTGAACTTCAATCGTCAACAATTGAAAAAGACGAAGCTGATCATTGAAGTTCAGATTAATAAACATAGATGAAACGTCATTTATGAAGTAAATGATTGAATTTGACTATCTTTCAGAAACGTCAAGACAACGAGACTCTGCAAAGATTTGAAAGACAAACAGCTAGATCTTTATCAAATCACTGTCAAAGTGAGTATCTTCTATCATCTTTATTTATCAGTCAGCATGAAGCATCTGCATTCAATGTTCATCTCAAAGCTACTGCAATTGTATTCAGAAGACTCTTTATCAGAACAGCATTCAGAATGACTCAGATTAATCACTATTGAAAATGATGAACATTAAGAGATAAACAATATATTGAACTTCAGACGCTATTGAGATCGAATACAGTACAAAGCCAAATGAACAAATCTAAATAAAGATGATGAATGATACTATGTCGATAAAGAGAAATTCAATGACTCAGAGAAAGTTTTGAATGAATTTCATAAGTTATATTCAAACAAATCGCGTTAAATATCAAAACAACTATCAACAAAAGTGAGCAAATGAACTACATTCATATGAATATGAATTTTTGAAAAAGAGAGTAATGTTACGAGCTTATTAAGACTGAACAAGGCTGAAGCTTTAATCAATTTGCAGTGAACGCTAGCGAGTTTTCTGCGTAATGATTAAAGTTAATCAGCAAGCTAGTCAGGTTTGACTCAGATATGACTCAACATTCTTTTTCTTTTTCAACATTCTTTTTCTTTCTCAACACTCTTTTCTTTCATCAACATCTTGTTCATTTACATCACATTCTTCTTGTGTCACAAACACATCTCTTTCAAGTCTAGCACAGTCTCTGAACATTACATAAATAGAAGCTTTTGTATCAATCTTCTTCTGTATTCTTAATATTTAGTTATAACTATCTTTAAAGATCAAGCACTATCAATTCTGATCTTCATTGATTGTATCATTTAGTCATGATTCTGACAAATTTCAGCGAAATGTGTTCATGTTTATCTTTATCATTGATCTAAATATGTTTCTACATGAACTGAATTTCAAGAAAGAGCTATGATGAAGACTAGCGAACAGATATCGCTATGATCGATTTGACAGTACTCATAAAGAATTTGTTTTTGAATTCAAGAATCAACAGCGTAATAATATTAAAGAATGATTTATGAGTCGTAGTTTTGATCAAAATACAGATCAATACGATGATTTTTAACAAGCAAATCATTATGATGCTGAAAACTATTGAGATGACTTTCAACAGTTCAACGACTCTCAAACTCGATTTTCTTATAACTATAACTATAACAATCAGAATTCAAATGCTTATCAATTTACATAGCAAAACGTCTTTTATGATTCAAGATCATAATATCAACTGTCTTCAGTTAAGCAATCTCTCATGCTTATGACATCAAACGCAAGTCAGAATTTTGAGCTCGTTCAGTTAAATGTATCAAATTTCAACTTGCGTTCATCTTATTCAAATAACAATTGTAATACTTATTTTAATCAAGATAATTGACAGCAAAGATTATCACAACGAGTTTATTAAGTCATGATGAAGAAACATGAGAATTTAAACGAGATTTATGACAGAAGCGCTGACATTTATCACATAGCTGAGTCAAATAAGTCTTCTCAAACTTAACAGAAGACTTTTGAAGACGCGTATCATGAGAAAGCATATTTTAGTAATGTTGATGACGTGAATTACTCAGATTTTGAATTGAAAGATTCAATCAACTGTGACTTCATCTTCACAATAATTTTTCTCACAAGACGATTTATTATTTTCAAGTTCTGTGAGAATGAATTTTCGTCAAATTTCAGATTACATAAACATATTTCTTTCTGCATCTCAAAAACGAAGATAACTATCTTGTTCTTTGAATCTGACTCTATTGAGAAATTCATTGAATCAAGAATCATTATCACGTTTATGACTTCAGCTATTGAGAAAATTGACTATGCATTTCGTAAATTTCAGTACGTCACGATTAATATCAGTTTTGATCTCAATGAGATCAAAGATGAGATATGTCTTGATATAAACTGCATCATGACTTTGAAAGATTGAAAATATCTTGAATCAAGACTATTCAACTATCAATTTAAAGTCAAGTGCATGACATTACTCATATCTGTTTAAAATATCAATGATGTTATTCATCAATTTATTGAATATGTTCTGATCACGTTCTATATAAAAGAAACACTTTCAAATCATGCTGAAGCTATGATTGTTGATATTATCAAAAAAATTCATCTTGTGAACAATTTGAAGATAAACATGTTGATAAACATCAACATTCTTGTTTCAAAATGTATGATTTTAAACATGAATCAGAGAATCATATTAATTGATAGCTGCAGAAATATCACGATCAAAATTAATGTTATGTTCAAAAAGAACTCAAATGCTAAGCGAGTTGTTCTTGCAAAATCACTCTCTGACAATCACTGACTGAAGAACTAGTCAAATGACAAGTAAGAAACGTGAAGAAGTTACTTTGATAATCACAATCACTGTAATCTTGACACAGAGTCAAAACATGTTCAATTAAAACGTGTTTTTTAATACAAAACAAGTTTTATCAAACAACATCATTGTTTACAATCAATCAAGAGCAGTCACTCAGATAGTTACTGTAACTTCGTGATATTTTAGTTTATAAAAAGATTAAAGACTGATCATCAACATTCTCAAGCAGAATTCAATGTTAATCGATTTAGTCTTAAACGCTATCTCAAGAATTAAGTCTTCTCAAGTTTATTCACTGAGTACTAAAGATAAGCAAGTAATAGATAAAACTTTTGATAAGCTTCAACTGAATGAAAAACTGAATTATGTCATTGAGACTACGTCGTTCAATTATTCAATATTCATTGTTTAATGAATCTTAGCAAATGATCAGCGTACAAAATGAGTAGTCATAAATATTAAAGAACTTAATAAAATCATCTTGTAATCTTGTTGAACAGTTATCTCATGTCTCTTCAGATCGACATAATCAATGTCGTGATTGATGCTATTTATATATTCATAATGAACGTCAAAAAATACTTTCATTAGTGAAATGTATGAAGAAAAGATCATCATAAGCTCATGATGATCAGTCATTGAGATCAAGAGCAGTTCAATGTAATAGTGATGAGTTTCAAAAACTCTTCGTCATATGTTCAACGTCAGACTGACAGAATTCTGCGCTCACATTGAGATTATGCAAAAGTTTACATGAACAATATAATCATTTTCTCACGCAGTTTAAAAGATCATCTTAATCATTTGAAAGTCATCTTTGAACTTTTCGCTTCGCTTTGAATTTTATTGTCATCAAGCAAGACATTTTTAAATTACTCATTTGTTATCTTACTAAAACAAAAGATGAACGATTTTGATCTTGTTACAACGATTGAAAAACTAAAGACAATTACTAAACTTTGATTTTCTGCAACTTTAAATGAACTGAACATTTATCTTGATCTTATCAAGTGATTACAAAACTACGTTCAATCTTATGCGCAAATCATAAAATCTTTACAACGACGCAAGATTCTTCTGTTAAAACAAGTTCTCAAAGAATTGAGTAAGTTCAGAAAAAGAACTACAACTAAGATATGTTTCGTCTCAACAATCTTTGAAATGAACGTGTTTGAGTATCTTAAAGAAATATTTAATAAATCAAGCATGCTGATTCATTTTGTGTTGAACTCATAACTTTACATGAACATAAATTCGTTTAAAGTCTTTAACTTCGCTGAAATAATTTATCATATGATTAATGACAAAATCAAATCAATATTGTTTCTCAGCAAAGAGTTAAACTCAGCAAAGAAGAACTATTAATCAACTGAATTAAAAGTAGCTGATTTGATTTAAGTTTTATGCAGAGTGAAAAACATGATTGAATTAATCAAAAGATCATTGATCATAGTTTACATCAATCATTTCATGATCATGTTCATAGTGAAGCAGTATTCTCTTACATTTACTGACATGAACAAGTTAAATCTGCAACTTGTTCAAGTTTTTCAATATTTATTCACTTTGAAGTTGAATGTTCATCACAAATCAAAGAATCAAAACATAGTCTTGAACGTCTTATTTCAACTTCTTCGAAATCGATTCAAGTATCAACTTGAACGAGAAAACATCTTAAATATGCTGCATGCTGACTCAACGATAAAATATTTGAATCGTACAATTTATGTTTTCGCTGCGTTCTTGATAAAGATGTTTTCAAAATTCAAAACAAGACTTACTTCAACAATTAAAGAAAACAAGAAGTAAGAAGATTTTTTGATCATTGCATTTAAGAAAACAGACGAGAAAAGTAATGATATTATCAAGAGACTCAAAGATGAAAGCTTTGTTCTCAGCAACAATCTGTTGCATCATAAAGAACTCGATTTCAAGCTTTGATTGATAATTTCAAAAGTCATGAAAACTGAGATTTTCAATCTTGCACACTTCTCTCATCATGCAAGCTTTTTGTTAGAAGTCAATCTAGAGCGAGTCATAAAGATGTAATATAATGAATAAATAAATACTAAGAAAGAAAAGTATCTACAGAAAAGAACTCGCTATTATATGTGTGCATTTTAGCTCTGTGCTAAACTCGATCAGAATGAAATCAGATGAAGACTAAACAAAGAATAGATGAAGATTGAGACGAAGACTGAGCGAAGAATAAACAAAGAATAGACGAAGATTAAAATCATAACAATATCTTCTTTTTCTTGACTATTCATGTTTGCATGAATGTTATTTCGTTAAGTCTTTTCATCAATCTTTCTATTAACTTCATATCATTAAAAATGTCTATTGTAGTCGACTCGCTATGTAGAGAATCGAAAAATAGAATGATGATCTTTTGTAGCAAACTCACTGTGAAAGCATCATTGAAGCAGACTTACTAGAAGAAAACCAACTAGCTCATCAAAGAGATCAATTCAGATTGCGTCATTGAAGCAGATTCACTAGTTGCATGTGAACATAGTAGTTTGATTCACTGATGAGTAAAATGATGTGAGTAGATAAATCATTGCATTGACGAAAAGTATCATTGAAGCAGACTCACTATTTGATTTCTATTTACTATACGTGTGTAGCAAGACTTGTTTTCAATGTTGTTCAAGCAGACTCACTATCAAATGACTGACTTTGTTGATGAGATCAATTATTATCTGTTCTTGTAGCAGATTCACTATCGAACGTGTCATTAAAGCAGACTCACTATTTGACACAGAAACTCAAGATAGATCGATTCACTGATAAATAAAGCGATGTGCTTGTAAATCATTGCATTGACGACGTCATTGTAGCAGACTCACTATGAGATTTGCTTCTGAAGTAAAGACTTCGATGCAGTTCTATGACTGACTTCGTTGCTTTTGCTGATCTTCTGATCTAGTTGAAAAAAGTTTCAATCTTTTATTTATACTCGCTGATCAGTTCATAAGAGAAGAAGAGTGAGTACTGTTGCATGATGAGTTAACTAGATTAAACTGATTATTGAGTCAAGTTTCGAGTTGACATTTTGAACTTGAATCGAGATCAAGTTGAATTGCTCACATTTTTAACTTGATTCAAGTTGAGTTGCTCATATTGTCAACTTGATGCAACTCGACTCGACTGAAAATTGAGTCAATTCAACTTAACTCATCAAGAACTCAAGCTTGATGTCAAAAGAGTTAAATATAGAAAATTTTCCGGTTTTTGACTTTTGCATTATCTTTTTGCATTATTCTTTTAATAGAAAGTCATGAAGAAAAACATGAAGATCATTTGATAAAGAGTCATAAAGAGAAACATGAAGATTATTTGATAGAAAGTCATGAAGAGAAACATGAAGAGAAACATGAAGAGAGTTATAATGAAGAACATAAAGAAAAACATGAAGAAAAAACATGAAGATCATTTGACTTTGATAGAAAGTCATAACGAGAAAACATAATAGAAAGTCATAAAGAAAATCATGAAGACTGTTCAATTAAGCTATTTACATTTATCTAATATCTTGTCGAGTTGAGTTGAGTTTTTGAGTCAAGTTATCAAATCAAGCTTCTCAACTCAACTCAAGTGCTTGAATTCAACTTCTCAATTCAACTCAACACTTTTTCAAAAAAATTTCAACTCAACTCAACTCAACACTTTTCAAGTCAAGTACTTGACTTGACGTGATCAGTCTAGTTTGCAACTATAATTATCTTCGATAACTCTGATCAGAAAGTTGCTGTGTAAAGATAACTTCGATTCATTTTCGTCTGCTTGAGTATTTCTTTCATTCACTTTCGCTTCAGCTGTAGAGATGTTTTATACAGCTTTGATTTTCAATCTCTTTTGAGTATCAAGTTGTTATGAATTGAACGCATTATCATCTCAATAACTTCGTCTGATTTTCAAGAGTTCATGTTTGTTATTGATCTTTGTATCAACTTTCATAAGTGAATATTTATTAACATCATGTTCATTTTCATCTGTAAAGTTTCTGTTGATGTTGCTCAATAAATGTTGATGATTTGTCATAATGCTCTTTCTTGCACTGATTTCAGCTTGATGCTCAGACTCTTTCAATAATCTTTCATCTTCTATGATGTATATCATATGATGATTTCGTGACTAAGCAAAGAATGCATCATCACGAAGTATATTTGCTTATTCATCATCATTGATGAGTCTCAAGTAGATTTAATGATTGTCTGCATAATTTTTTGTTTAATCACTAGTTTTGCTTTGACATGATGCATGTAAGTTACTCATTTCAGCTTGAAGTTCAGTTGAACTTTCAAGACTTTGATATTTGATTTTGAATTAATCTGATGTTTCATTAGCTTTACATCAACTTTCATATTGAATCATTTAGAAGTTCTTGTAAAGTGAATCAACTCATGCTTTGTCATTAAGAATTTGATGTCATGCGTTTTTGATCACTGTTCACATTTATCATAAATCTCGTTAAGAACTCTGCAGTTGCATTTCATAAACTCTTCATATATCAAAATATTGATGTCATTCACGAAGTTTATGAAGTTAATTTTCAGCTTGATGTCATTACATGCTTCTAACAAGTTCGCATTGTAGAACAGATATAATATCAATGATAGCAAAAAGTCTTGTAATATATTAATGTTCACGCTGCATTTCATCATCATGTAATCATCAATTATGATCGTGATGCATCAATCTTTCAGAAAGTTCTTCACAAACTCAAAAAGCAGTTTAGAAACTTTTCTCTTCTTCATGTCATGTAAAAGTTTGCTGTGCATCACATTGTTAAACGCATTCTTCTCATTCAGATTCAGCAGTGAAACTACTCTTCTTCTTATGTCACTTCACACAGTATATATTTTTTCTTTAATTAGTTGCAAAGTTGTATTTGTTAATCTGTGCTTGTGAACTTTCATCTGAATGTTCAATATTGAGTTGCAAGCTTCTATGATATTTTGCAGATGTTTGAATATGATGAACTTTAATACTTTATTCAATGTGTTAAATAACACAATTAATTTATATATTTTTGCATTAAAGTAATTTTTCTTGTCTGACTTTTGCATCACTATTGTGACTGCGCTCTTGAACTGAGTTGATTGTAGTCTCTTCTGTAAACATCTTTCAAAGAAAAAGCATATTTATTCTGACATGTTGTTGATAAGTCTGCGCATTATTTTATTTATGTATCTCATGTGTCTTGATGTTTTATCAAATGTCACTTTGTAAATAATTCTTTTAATTTTATAATGCATCAGCGAAGCATCATCTTCAATCAAGAATGAGTACTTGAAGTTTATTGTATTCAGCATAAAAATCTTTGAAAATAATGAAAAGTGAGTTTAAAACATTATTTTCACTTTATTTTGCATTGTTGTGATGATGTCAGAGCATTTTGACTTGATCAGAAGAAGAATTGTTGTTTGAATCAATGTATTTGCAATTGCATTTCTTGCTCATTTCGCAGTTTTGAACAGTTTTCTTGAGAATTGTTTAATGTTCTGCATTTCTATTTTCTGATGATCTTACTTTTCTTGTCACATGCTTGAATGTACTTTGTTCAATCATTAATGATTTGACAGCTTCTTTTCATTCATTGCATGCTTTTAATGATCTTTGTACACTTCTTCATTCATTTTGCTTTGATCATTTCATGTGATCTCACTCAAAAAGTGAAAATCTTGATTATCTTCTTCAGTGCATTCAGCAGTTACTTGATGTATTCATTTATGCATCGACATCTCATTTCATGATTTAACAATGATTTTAACATTTGTTCTTTCAGAATATTAATGAACTTCTCTTCATTTATTATCTTTCAATTACAGCGCGATTTTTATGCTGATTCTTTGCAGACTTTGAGATTTATAATTGTCTGTATCAACAGATGATCTGAAAAGTTTTTCATTTCTTTATTGATTTTGCATTGTATTAATCAATTCATAATGTTATCTGTCGTGAAAATCAAATTTATTGTCATTTAAGATTCTTGATAATTTCTTGTAATTGTGTCTTAAGATAATGTTAGCGATGTATCAATGTTTATGATCATTTTAATTAACTCATTTGATAGTAAATATTGTCTTGAATAGAATGATTCTTCTCATGTGAAGTGATGCAGATTGAAGTTTTTTACAAGAATGCTTTCTTTTGACATGTGCAGCATCTTTTCAATGTCTGAAAGATTTTCTTTTTCATGAATAATTTTATGATTTCTGAGTGATGAATTGTATACTTCATGAATATGTATAACTTTTTGAATCATCTGTGCATCATCTGTTAGTATTTGTAACGTAATTGTATCTACATCTTTGAAGTATCATGTTGAATATCAGATGTTGTTGTTGATTTTCTTGTTTATATAGAAACAGATTTTATCTTCATTATTCTTCAGTGTGAAGTTGACAGTTGCTGAGCAGTATGCTCTGAAAATGTCATCAAATTATCAGAGTTCTTGAAGAATCAGAATGTCATAGTTTTTTATCTTTTTCTCATGTAGTAGTGTTATCATCATCTTGTTTCTGAACTTGTGAACGTTGTACTGTAGTATTCAAAGCTTCTTTTGCTGAAACATTAAAGTTCATCTTTCAAACTGTTTTATGTTTTCTTGAGTGTTTGCAAAGTGCTTACTTCACTTGTAAGATTCTCAATAAAAGATGACATTGATAACAATGTGATTAATGTTGACTTTGATTCATTTGATTTTAACTTCTTGATCAAGTGATTCATTATAGTATTTTATGATGTGATGACTGTGCTGAGTAGATGACTTTCATTCATTGAGCGTCTCTGCTTTCTCTTCAAATCATTGTTCATCAGCGATTTCAGATTGATAAATGTTTCTGTGAATGTCTTTGACATCGCTGTCTTAAGTTCTTTCTGTCTTTGTACAACATGATATAAAGATTTGTACTTTGTGACTCTCTTTATTCTTTCTTTTTCAGCTTGTCATTTATGACATTGAGAGTCAAAGACTCTGTGTGTGTCTTAACATGCTTTACATTTTCACATATTTCAAGTCTGTTTGTAAAAACAGTGCTTCGAGCGATGATTCAACATACAGTAAATGCATTTTTATTTATTTTTGCATTCATACATCTTGTGATCATATTCTTGACACTTTAGACATTGATGCACTCTGCAGCTTAAGTCATAAAACTATGTGATCTTTATATTGATTTCATGACATACTTTCTCATTGATCAGCTTGTTCATCATCTCAACGCTGACTATGCATATTATCAGTAAGATGTATCTTTTTTGCTCACTTTTCTTTGTGAATCACTTAATCTTCTTGATCATCATTTCTGAATGTATATCTTTGTTGATTTTAATGAGCATCTTTATTTCTTTCTTCTCTATGTTTTTAGACATTTCTTCAATTCTAATCTCATGTATTACTACTTTAAAACTAACTTCGCACAGACATGCATTCAACAATATCTCTTTGATTCAAAAATCGTTTTTCTTCAATGTTTTTTTGCTGCTTTTCATCTTGACTTAAAATATCAGCAGTTTTGATCATTTCTTCATCATCTTTATGTTTTTGCACATCAATAACATCTTGTCAACGTTAATCTCTTTCACTCATTTCACTATGTTCTTTGTTGTTATCATCATGATTCTCTTTACTTCTTCTTTCTCTTTGATGAAAATCTTTACTTCAAATTTCTCACAATGATTTTGCACTGATAATGATATGTTAATGTTGAACACAAGATAACTCTCAATTGATGTTGTCAACTTCATGCTCACTTCTGTCAATGTGTTCTCTCTTCTTCACAAACTCTTTTTTGAGTCTGCTCATTATCTTTTTCAATCTCTTCAACTGATTCTTCATGCGCTGATTGACAGTCAATGCAACAACATGTTAATGCATCAGCTTTTCTATCATTTCTGTCAAACTTCTCATCTTCTTTCAAAGCATCAGCTCATTGTTTCTACATTTATTGAGCTCATAGAGTATTTGCAGCTTGTGTAATTTCTTCTGTATATCTTTCGTCTTGACTGAATTCTTCTGCAAGATAGCAATAATTGTCTCTTGTTTATTTGTTAACATCACGTCAACAATGCTTCTCATCTGTTCTTGATAATCAGAATGAAGTGCAAGCATCATGTTAATGATGTGCTCTGTCTTTAGATAGTTTAAGTAATTCATTTTCGTGATTCAATTTGTTTAATTTCATAATAATTTCAGCAAAATAGTTAATAGAAAGTTTAATAAAGCATTTGATAAAGAATTTGACAGAGTGTTTAATAGAGAATTTGACAAAGAATTCAATAAAGCGTTTGATAGAGAAATTGATAAAGTGAGTAGATGAGTGAGTAAATGAGCGAGTAAATGAATGAGTAAATGAGTGAGTAAATGAATGAGTAGATGAGCGAGTAAATGAGCGAGTAGATGAGCGAGTAAATGAGAAAGTAAATGAGTGAGTAGATGAGTGAGTAAATGAGTGAGTAAATGAGTTGAACTTCATTGAAAATTGAACAATTAACTGTAATAAATTTAGCTTTTGCAACTTTAATAAAAGAATCAATCATTTTACAGATTAAATAATTAAGATTAACTCAACATCGACGTTTTGACAAATTCAGCTAAAATTGACTACAAGCTTACCAAGCTAGCATCAGTCAAAAACATATGTTTAGTCGAGCTTCTAGCTTGCAAGCTTCAACAGCACACTCATCAACGACTAATAGCTAGCTACAAGCGCTTGTATCTTTTGATGACAGTCATTTGCTCAAAAGACATCAATTGCTCAAAAGATATAATGCGCAATACATGTTCACTTTTCATATGTTTCTACATTCAAGATTTGTATGTAATCAAATAAATCATTTGATGAATTGATTATTTAAGTAGCTATTTAACCATCTATTTAAACATGAAGAATGCTTGGTAGAAAAACATGAAAAGCGCTTGGTAGGAAAACATGAAGAGTGCTTGGTAGAGTGCTTGGTAGAAAAACATGAAGAGTGCTTGATAGAATGCTTGGTAGAGAAACATGAAGAATGCTTGGTAGAAAAACATGAAGAACGCTTGGTAGAGAAACATGAAGAGCGCTTGATAGGAAAACATGAAGAGTGCTTGGTAGAGAGTCATGAAGAATGCTTGATAGAGAGTCATGTAGAAAGTCATGTAGAAAGCATTGTTTGATTCGTGTTATGCGCTCGATCGACGCGTATTTTGAAGCATGTAAAATGTTTGATAAAGCGTTTGATAGAAAGCTCAGTCGATAGCTCAATAGATAGCTCAGTAGAAAGGTTGATAGAAAGGTTGATAGAAAGATTGATAGAAAGATTGGTAGAAAGATCAGTAGAAAGATTGGTCGAAAGGTCAGTAGAAAGCTCACTAAATAACTCGATCGAAAGATCAGTAGAAAGCTCATCAGTAGAAAGGTCAATAGAAAGATCGATTGAAAGGTCAGTAGAAAGCTCACTAGATGACTCAATCAAAAGATCAGTAGAAAGATCGGTCGAAAGATCAGTAGAAAGCTCAGTGAAAAGCTCAGTAGAAAGCATTGTTTGAAGCATTGTTTGACTCATGTTATGCGCTTGATTAACGCGTCTTTTGAAGCATGTTTTGAAACGAGTAGACTGACTAGTAGACGAACGAGTAGATAGCTGAGTTAATAGCTGAACATGTTGATATTTTGATTGTTGTTGTTCTAGAAAGTAGAAACTATGAAGGGAAAAAGAAGGTGAAAACTTCGAGCTTTCTAGCGTCAGTTCTATAGAGCTCGAAGCGAAGATTATCGAGTAGATAGCTGAGCATGTAGAGTGACGAGTAGATAGAAAGTCATGTAGAAAGCATTGTTTGAAGCACTGTTTGACGTGTTTTATGCGCTTGATCGACGCGTTTGATAGAGAGTAGAATGAAGAGTAGATAGGCAAGTAGGGTAAAGAGTAAATGAGCGAGTAGATAGACGATTAAAGTGAAGAGTAGATGAGCGAGTAGGTAGACGAGTAGAGTGAAGAGTAGATGAGCGAGTAGATAAACGAGTAGAATGAAGAGTAGTGCTAAATCAGCTAAATCAGCTTGTAGCTGATCTATGTAGCATGTAAGCTAATCAACGATGCAAACTCAGCTGACAGCTAGCTTGTAGCAAACGTCTCATCTAGTAGCTAGCATATGCGTCTTGAGCGCATTAGTATTGAATGAATTCTGCTCACTAGCTCACAAGCTATCTAAGCTCTTTGTCGAAATGTCGAAGAAGCTAGTGATGTGACATCAAAATCAGTTGATAGAAGCAACTGCATTACTAATCAGCAGATGCAGAACAAAGTGACAAAGTCAACAAAAAGTGTGTTTACTTAAAAGCATATTGCAGAATATCAGCAACAGAGAATTAAAAGAGTTAAAGATATTGTATTCTTAAAAACAGTTACTCATAATATTATAACTTCAGCAAACATTTACATAGAATAATAATTTAAACTATCATATCTGATATGATCATCAACACATGCTTCAATGCAAGTTGATTTGTGCAATGAAGCATGAACATGCTACAAAAATAATGTTATAGACATTGTCATAATATTTCTCAAAAGTCAAAGTTAATCTTATTGTAAAGCTATATTTAGTTCATTTAAACTCTTTATACTACACATAAACATGTTGATGTTTTTAATTATTTCAAGTTATTGTCAAGCTTTTAACATGTTGCATGTCAACAGAATTCTTCTTTCAATAATATGTCATATATTCAAGAGCTTATTTCATTTCAGTTATTTATTTAATTATTGCTTCATTTTGCGCTCATTGCTTCTGATTTTCTTCAACAATTTATTCATATGAAGTTTATTACATCTGAATTAATTTTGCATGCAGTATTGCAATGTATAGCAACTTTGACAATGATGTTCTTGATGATGAACACTTTCAATGAAATGAATGTTGCAGTTAAATTGTATCAACATGAACAGACTGCATTGATCTTGAAATGTATGAATGTTTCAATCAATACAATCAGAAACTACAAGTCAAAGTAGAAGAAATGATGAGTAAGATCTTCTTCAATGTCTTTGTATAACATACATTGAGTGAAGTAGAAGTTTTATATGAAACATGAATTCATGAATAATTAAATAGTGATGAAAGATAAATTCATCATGTTTTTGAACAAGAAAGTTCTATTGCAAGAACTTCATACAAATCATTACAAGCAGTCTTGTATAACTGCTATGAGAAAGAAAGTGCAACAGACGTTGAAATTTGATTCAATTGACAATTATGTTTCTGTTATCATTTCTTTGTACAATTATCAGCAATCTTTCGATCATGCTACATCTTTTCATTCATGAGAGATTAAGATAAAAGTTCTTTTGAAAGATTGTATGAAGAAGAAGCATGCGAGAAGAAAAGCTCAATATCTTGATCGCGATGTCAATACTTTGCGAAATGAATATGAGTAACGACAAATGATTGATGTTGTACGAAGCTGTTGAACTCATGAGCTCTTTCAAAAATGAGTCACGACTCAAACTGTGAAATTCACTCATCATACAACGCTTGATTTTTTGATGAATCATATGATGTTGATGCGTGAAGAAAATCATCATCATCTGTAGTTGACTGATTTGTTTTCTTTGAACTTGAAGAATAAGAATCTCATTTCTTATACAATGCACGTTTGCATCTTGAACAATGAAAAAATGAATCAGACTGAGTGAATTGAATACAAGACAGTTGTACAACATAAGAATTCATTGCTGTGCATCATCTTGCAGCTTGCTTTTTGTTACGAGCGTATCAAGATTGAATAAAGCTAGTCAATGTCTTTAGTTAAAATCTGACTCAATCTCAATTTTCTTTTCTCAACATCTTTTTGTTCAACATTTCTTTGTTCAACATCTTTTTATTCAACATCATCTTTCTTTCTACATCACATTCTACTCATGTCACAAACATATTTTCTTCAAGCTTAACACAGTTTCTGAATATTACTTAAATAAAAGTTCTTGTACTCATCTTCTTCTGTATTCTTAATATTCAGTTATAGCTATTTCTAAAGATCAAGCACTATCAATTCTGATCTTCATTGATTGTATCATTTAGACATGATTCTGACATTATATTAAGAATTCATTAATCACATAATACTGATCTCATTACTCATTCAACATACTCGTCTAAACAGAATGAGTTTAAAGAAATTCATTTACCTGATGATCAACGATAATTGAAAGATAAAACAACACTAGAAAGTTTAATAAAATCAACAACAAGACTGTTTGAATTGCTAAACAACTTATTGCTCACTAAGTACACAAAGTTCACTTGATCAAGAGAATCAACTCATTCTCATGAAGCAGATGAGTGAAAATAAGCTGTTCAACTAAATTAAGAGAATCACGATAAAGAATCTTCGTGAATTGCTTAAGAATCAAATCAATTGATAGATTCAATGATAAAGAATCTTCGTTGTTTGCTAGAGAATCAATTAAATCAATTAACAAACAAATCTCATCTTTTTTGTTGAAGATTAAACATCACTTTATACATCTTTCTTCTTCAATCATTGAGCATCATCATTTATTCAATCTTTCTTTTCAAACAAATCTCATTATGTCTAGTTGTTCATTTATTGAAGAGCATTTCGAAGAATTTCAAAATCATTTCTCTCAGATCTCTGATGCTGATTCATCAGAATCATGAACGAAATCATCAAGTGCTGCATCATTCATTCATGAAGATGATGAATCATTTGCTGAAACAATGATACTCTTCATGTTTTATGAAATCTGAAAGACTTGAAGTCTAGCTCTTGATGAGAAAACAGATCAACTTTACGAGTTAAATAAACAACAAGAAGACGAAATCAAAGAGTTGAAGACTAGACTTCAAGCTAAAGAAAATACTTCTTCTGATTTCATCTACTTTAAGCGTTCTAGATCTCAAAAAATACTCGATTCTTCGCTGTTTACTGATGAAAAGAACTTTACTTGAAAGAATTGATACGAAAAAATTCAGAATAAACTAAAGATCAACATTGATCTCTTTTCTAATGAATGAGTCAAACTGAGCTATGTACATTTCAGATTATTCAATGACGCAGCTGAAGTCATTCAATCTAGATGTGAACGTGACTGTGTCAATTTCTATAAGATTGTCAATGATCTTTTGAAAAAACTAGCTGAGTTATTCAATGATTCAGATAAGAAAGTTAACTTTCATAAAAAATACTACAACTTGATTCAAGAATTCAAGAAATTCAATGAATTTTATACTCAGTTTCAACGTTTATCTTTTTATTTAAACTATCACAAGAAGCAACTGATTGCTGATCTGAAAGATAAAATACATTCTCATCTTTAATTCATTTAAGTAAATCAACTAGTTCAATCTGATTTTCTAAAAGAAATTCATTTCTATCTGATTTGTTTGAATAATGATCAGCGAGTCATTCAAGAGATCAAGAACAAGATCAAATGCATTGATGATTTTTCTAAAACTATCTTTCATAAAGTGACTGTTATCACTCAATCAGTTGATCACTTGAAGTCTGATCATCTAAAGTCACGTGACGTGATTTTAACTAACATCAAAGAAGCAGACATTCTAGTTGAAAGCTGTTTCATTTATCATAAATCAGATCATAGTTCTAAAGAGTGCTTCAATCAACTCACTAGAATTAATACAGTGAACAATGAATATGATTGCTTCAATTTTGATTCAAATTTTGATTTAAAAAACTAGTTATCTCTTCGAAAGTCATTGAAGAGATAGAGATTATATTTTTGTGCAAACTAGATGAAATTTTATTAAAAGAGAATTACTTTGAAAAGTCATTTTTAATTGATGCTCATTTCATCTTGCAGAATCAATTCTTCAATCTTCATTCACTAATAAACAGTGATTCAATTGCTCATATGCTCATACACGTTAATTTAGTCAATAGAGTATGCAAGAAACTAGAAATTCAATTTATATCACTGACAAAAGAGAAGTTAATAAAAGATTATGATGAGAAGATATTTAAGAAAATCATCACTTATAAAATTCTACTCAATCTCATCATTGAAAGTCATAAGAAATTGACTGTATTAATGTTGATAGCTGATATTGATCATCATAAAGTCATATTGAGTAAGCTTTGAATGAATAAAAACGAAATATTACTGAATATGCAGAATGACGTCATTGTTTTTTCAAATCAATTGAATACTTCTATTTCGATTTTTTCGATCTCTCTCAATTCAAAGCACTCAAGTTAATGTCAGAATCATGTCTAGATGAGTCAGTCAGCGAAAGTTAGAGTTGAATAATGCTTGATCTTTAAAGATAGCTATAACTGAATATTAAGAATACAGAAGAAAATGAGTACAAAAGCTTTTATTTAAGTAATATTCAGAGACTGCGCTAAGTTCAAAGAAAATGTGTTTGTGACATGAGTAGAATGTGATGTAGAAAGAAAGATGATGTTGAACAAAGAGATGTTGAGAAAAGAAAATAAAGACTGAGTCAGATCTGAGTCAAAGACACTGACTAGTTCTATTCAGTCTTGATATGCTCATAACATTATTCTTTTCTTCGAAAATTCATGTTCGCATAAATGTCGCTCATTTGCTTGCTTTCTTATTGAGTTATTTCGATACTAGCGTGACTTTCTTGAGTATAACATATGAAATTCGTTCAAAACTTTCTTGAAGTCATTGAATTCATCTTTATTGACATAGTATCATTCATTGTCTTTATTTAGATCTTTTCATTTGATCTTGTACTGTATTCAATCTTGATAGCGTCTGAAGTTCAGAATGTCATCTATCTTTCAATGTTCATCATTATCATCATCAATAATGATGAGTCTGAGAGATTCTGCATGCTGTTCTGATAGAGAGTCTTCTGAATATGATTGCAGTAGCTTTGAGCTGAACATCGAATGCAGATGCTTCATGCTGACTGATAAATGAAGATGATAGAAGATTCTCGCTTTGACAGTGATCTGATATAATTCTAGTTGTTTGTCTTTCAAATCTTTGCATGATTTCGTGATTTTGACGTTTCTGAAGAATAGTCAAACTCAGTCATCTATCTCATAAATGACGTCTCGTCTATGTTTATTGATCTGTGCTTCGATGATCAGCTTCTTATTTTTCAATTGTTGACGATTGAAGCTCAGTAGCTCTTTCATTTGAATGACAATATCATCTGCTTTTCTAACTTTCAATCGTTCATGAATGATTTTGTAGTCAGTCGTATCTGAATCGAAACTCATTCGAGAGTGAACATCTTTATTGAAGTAGAAAGATGTCAGAATCGTGTCTAGATGAGTCAATCAGCGAAAGTCAGAGTTGAATAGTGCTTGATCTTTAGAGATAGTTATAACTGAATATTAAGAATACAGAAAAAGATTGATACAAAAGCTTCTATTTATGTAATGTTCAGAGACTGCGCTAGACTCGAAAGAAATGTGTTTGTGACATGAAAAGAATGTGATGTAGATGAACAAGATGTTGGTGAAAGAAAAGAGTGTTGAGTCATATTTGAGTCATATCTGAGTCATATCTGACTAGCTCGCTGATTAGTTCTAATCATTACGCAGAGAACTCGCTAGCGTTCACTGCGAATTGATTAAAGCTTCAGCCTTGTTCAGTCTTGATACGCTCGTAACATTACTTTCTTCTTCGAAAATTCATGTTCGCATGAATGTAGTTTCTTTGCTCGCTTTTGTTGATAGTTATTTCGATATTTAGCGCGATTTGTTTGAATATAGCTTATGAAATTCATTTAAAACTTTCTCTGAGTCATCGAATTTCCCTTTATCAACATAGTATCATTCATTGTCTCTATCTAGATCTGTTCATTTGACTTTATACTGTATTTGATCTCGATAGCATCTGAAGTTCAATATATTGTCTATCTTTCAGTGTTCATCGTTTTCAATAGTGATTGATCTGAGTGATTCTGAATGCTGTTTTGGTAGAAAATCTTCTGAATACAATTGCAGTAACTTTGAGCTGAATATTGAATGCAGATGCTTTATGCTGACTGATAGACGAAGATGATAAAAGATACTCACTTTCGCAGTGATTTGATAGAGACTCAGCTATTTGTCTTTCAAATCTTTGCAGAGTTTCGTTGTCTTGACGTTTCTGAAAGATAGTCAAACTCAGTCATCTACTTCATAAATGACGTCTCATCTATATTTATTGATCTGAACTTCAATGATCAGCTTCATCTTTTTCAATTGTTGACGATTGAAGCTCAGTAACTCTTTCATTTGAATGATAATATCATCTGCTTTTTTAGCTTCAAGTCGTTCACAAGTTGTTTTGTAGTCAGTTGTATTTGAATTGAAACTCATTCGAGGGTGAAATTTTTTATTGAAGTAGAAGAAGATCATTGAAGTGATTAAGAAGATATTGAAATTGTCGCTGAATTTCATCATAAATATTCATTTGACTCAGTCGTTCTGCATGTAATTGCAGTAGATTCTAAGTTCGCGTTCAACGTCTTGATTGACTCGTTTCAATTGATTGTTGATCTCAGAATAATAAACTGTGAATAAACTAGCTGTGATTCTCAGTCGTCTGCAAAGACTCTTTCACATAGTTGATATAAATTGAAAGTCTCTGTTTGAAACAATAGAACTGAGTAGATCATGCAGTTAATAGACGTTTCATAGCATGATTCAAATCGTTTCTTCGACTGAGATGTCACCGTCTTTTCAATGACAGAAAACATAGTGACGTTCTTTGATGAGACGATATATGATTGTGCAAATGACGTTATAGTCTTCTGATAGAGATAGCTCAGTAATGAAGTTCATAGCTATATCTTTTCAGCGTTCTTGTGAAATGAATAGAGAATGATGAAGTTCATTGATGTTATTTCTAGAGACTTTGCTTCGCTGACAGACATAACAGTTTTGAATGTACTGTCTGACTGTGACTCAATGATCTGATCAATAGTAGAATCATTGAATTAAATCAATATTTCATCTATTGTTGAGATGAGAGATTAAGAGCTGATCATAAATTTTCTGCAGCAGTTTCGTATGCATATTCTTGAGAACTCACAGTAAGTCTTTTCTAAATAGAACGTCGTCAATGATTTCGCAGTCTTTCAATTTAGTGATATGAAATTTGAGCTTGTTTTCGTTCATAGTTTGCCTATATTCGCTGCAGAGCTCATCAGTTTGATTGATCATATGTACTCATTGATAGAGATTTGCTTTTGATTCAACAGATAGAACATCGACTCTATTGAGAATCAGAATAGTTTGAAAACGATCTTCAAGACGTTGAGCTGATTCAGAGACGTTTGCTAGAGACATTCTGATTAAAGCATCGACTTTAGTGTTCATTTTGCCTGATCTAAAGATGATCTGAAAGTTGAACTTCGATAGAATGTTCAGATAGTTGACTTGTCGTTGACTCAACTGTTTGTTTTTCATGAAAATCTTCAAAGACTGATGATCGATGAACATCTGAATGAGTAGTTCAATGCATTTCAGCTTGAGTCGTCAGTGTTCAAAGCATCGAATAATGACTAGCAATTTCTTGTCATAGATGTGATAATTGATTTCAGTGAGAATCATGCTTTTGCTGTAGAAGATCATCGAATGAAAAACTCTCTCGTCATCATACTGAGATAGTATTTCACCTTTTACATAGTTTGAAGCATTGATCTTCAGAATAGCTTGTCGTTTGAGATCAAAGTGATGAAGTACTGAGATTGAGCTGACTTGTTTCTTTAGATTGTCAAAGACTTAAACACAGACATTGTTTCAAACAAAAGACGTGTTCTTTCTAGTCAGCTGAGTGAATGATTTGACTAGCTTCGAGAAGTTCTTAATGAAACAACGATAGAAGTTAACAAATCTTACGAAGCTCTGAATTTCTTTTAGATTGATCGAAGTGATTCAGCTGACTATGACTGTCACTTTGCTGAGATTCATACGAAGATTTAGTTCTGATACAATGACTTCTAGAAAGACAGTCTCTTTTACATTGAATTTGCACTTTCAAATATTCATCTGCAGTTCAGCTTCGCGTAGTCAACTCAATACTAGTTTGACGTGATTTCTATGTTTCTTTTTCGTTTTGCTATAGATAAGAATGTCATCTAGATAAACTTGACAAAAGTCGTTCAGAAAGTCTCATAAAACATCATTCATATATTGCTGAAATGAGATTAATTCATTAGTCAGTTCAAAGAGTAGCATCTTATATTTATATGCTTCTAAAGCAGTGATAAAAGTGATGTAATTCTCATTATCAAGATGCATTTGAAGTTTGTTGAATGTTGATATGATATTCAATCTCGTCAGATGCTTGCAATTCACTATCTTTTCAATGATCTCATTTATTAGCGATAGAGAATATCTATTTCTTTTGAAAATGACATTTAGCTTTTGATAGTTCACGCAGAATCAAAGATCTTTATTTGCTTTGAGAATAAATAGAACGAAGAAGAAATAGAGAGTCTGACTAGAAGTGATGAGTTTCTTCGACAGATTCTTGTTTAAGTACTTCTTTATCTTCAGAAGTTTGACAGAAAACATTCAATAGACTCGACAGTGAGAGAGTGTTGAATCACTGATAAGCTCAATTTTATGATCATAGAAGCGATGAGAAAGCAGTTTATTCAATTGAGCTCGATCAAAAACATCTAGAAACTCATGATATTTCAATGACAGCTTTGCTTTAATATCTTTCAAATTCTGAGTCGTTTCATTGATTAAAGAGACGTTTAAAGCGTTCAAATTGCACTAAGTATTGTACGTGATTTCTCTATCAATATCAGTCATGAATAAAGCAAAGACTTCAGTCTGATTCTTTTTTGATTGATTTAGTAAAGTTTTAAACGAAGCTGCATCTATGCTTTGAATCAAGAATGACTCTTTCTGAGCAGTGATTGAAATGAATCATTTAAGCATTATAGAAGTCTTAGTCTGAATGATTGAAAAAGACGAAGTTGATCGCAATCAATTTGAGTGCTTTGAATTAAGAGAGATCGAAAAAATCAAAATAGAAGTATTCAATTGATTCAAAAAAACAATGACATCGTTTTGCATATTCAGTAATATTTCGTTTTTATTCGTTCAGAGCTTACTCAATATGACTTCATGATGATCAATATCAGCTATCAACATTGATACAGTCAATTTCTTATGACTTTCAATGATGAGATTGAGTAGAATTTTATGAGTGATGATTTTCTTAAATATCTTCTCATCATAATCTCTTATTAGCTTCTTTTTTGTCAAAGATATAGATTGAATTTCTAGTTTCTCGCATACTCTATTGACTAAATTAGCATGTATGAGCGTATGAGCGACTGAATCACTGTTTATTAGTGAACGAAGGCTGAAGAGTTGATTCTGCGAGATGAGATGAGCATCAATTAGAAACAACTTTTCAAAGTAATTTTCTTCTGATAGAATTTCATCTAGTTTGCACAAAGATATAATCTTTATTTCTTCAATGACTTTTGAAGAGATGACTAGTTTTTTGAATCGAAATTCAAATCAAAATCAAACTTGAAACAATCATATTCATTATTCACTGCATTGATTCTGATAAATCAATCAGAGCACTCTTTAGAACTATGATCTGATTTATAACATATGAAACAGATTTCAACTAGAACGTCTGCTTCTTTGACGCTAGTTAAAATCGCGTCACACGACTTTAGATGATCAGATTTTGAATGATTAACTGACTGAGTAACAACAGCTTTATAAAAGATGATCTTTGACAGATTGTTAATGCATTTGATGAGATTGACTTTGTTCTTGATTTCTCGAATGACTCGCTGATCATTATTCAAATAAATCAGGTAGAAATGAATCTCTTTGAGAGAATCAGATTGAACTAATTGATCTATTCAAATAAATTGAAGACGAGAATTTATTTTATCTTTCAAATCAACAATCAGTTGCTTTTCGTGATACTTCAGATAAAAAGATAATCGTTGAAACTGAGTGTAAAACTCGCTGAACTTCTTTAATTCTTGAATCAAGTTGTAGTATTCTTTATGAAAGTTGACTTTCTTATCTGAATCATTGAACAACTCAGCTAGTTCTTTCAAAAGATCATTGACAATCTTATAGAAATTGACACAGTCACGTTCGCGTCTAGATTGAGTGACATCAGTTGCGTCATCGAATAATCTGAAATGTACATAGCTCAGTTTGACTCGTTCATTTGAAAAGAGATTGACGTTGATCTCTAGTTTATTCTGAATTTTGTCGTATCAGTTTTCTCAAGTAGAATTCTTTTTATCAGTAAATCAGAAAGAATCAGGTATTTTCTGAAATCTAGAACGCTTAAAGTAGATGAAATCAGAAGAAGTGATTTCTTTAGTTTGAAGTCTAGTCTTCAACTCTTTGATTTCGTCATCTCATTGTTTACTCAGCTCATTGAGTCGATCTGTTTCTCTGTTGAGAGTCATGCATCAAGTCTTTCAGTTTTCGATAGAAACAGAGAGTATTACTGTTTCAGCAAATGACTCATCGTCTTCATTGATGAATGATTCAGCACTAGAGAGTTTTGATGAATCAGTCTCAGAAGTTTGAGAAAAGCGACTTTGAAATTCTTTGAAACGTTCTTTGATAAATAAACGTTTTGACATGATGAAATTTGAAGAAAGAACGAGATCAAGCGAATAACGATGCTCGACAGTATTAATAAAGACGTATGATCAAGTGTTTAATCTTCAGGAAAGAATGTTGTTGATTAGAAAGATATTTTGATTTGTGAGTTTTTTGAGTGATTCTCAAGCAATTCATGAAGATTCTTTATCATCAATTCTTTTAATCGAGTTGAACAGCTTATTTTCACTCGTCTGTTTCACAAGAATGAGTTGATTCTCTTGATTGAGTGAACTTTGCATACTTAGTGAGCAATAAGTTATCTAGCGATTCAAACAGTTTTGTTGTTGATTCTATTAAACTCTCTAGTGTTGTTCAGTCTTTTGATTGCGTTGATCATCAGATAAATGAATTTCTTTAGACTCGTTCTGTCTGTATAAGTATGTTGAATGAGTAATGAGATCAGTATCATGTGATTAACGAATTCTTAATATAATGTCAAAATCGTGTCTAGATGAGTCAATCAGCGAAAGTCAGAGTTGAATAGTGCTTAATCTTTAGAGATAACTATAACTGAATATTAAGAATACAGAAGAAGATGAGTACAAAAGCTTCTATTTAAGTAATATTCAAAGACTGCGCTAAGCTTGAAGAGAATGTGTTTGTGACATGAGTAGAATGTGATGTAGAAAGAAAGATGATGTTGAACAAAAAGATGTTGAAAAAAGAAAATAGAGACTGAGTCAGATCTGAGTCAAAGACACTGACTAGCTTTATTCAGTCTTGATATGCTCGTAACAGTTAATTGCGATCAACTTCGTCTTCTTCAATCACTCAGACTAAGATCTCTATGATACTCAAACAACTCATTTCAATCACTGCTCAGAAAGAGTCATTCTCGATTTAAAGCATAAACGCAGCTTCGTTTAAAACATTGTTGAATCATTCAAAGAAGAATCAGACTGAAGTTTTTACTTTATTCATGATAAACATCAATAAAGAAATTGCGTATAATACTCAGTGCAATTTGAACATTTTAAATGTCTTTTCAATCAATGAGATGACTCAGAATTTGAAAGTTATTAAAGCGAAACTGTCATTGAAATATCATAAGTTTCTGAATGTTTTTGATCAAGCTCAATTGAATAAACTGCTTTCTCATCGCTTCTACAATCATAAAATCGAGCTCATTAATGATTCAACACTTTCTCACTGTTGAGTTTATCAAATGTTCTCTGTCAAACTTCTGAAAGTAAAGAAGTACTTAAATAAGAATCTGTTAAAGAAATTCATCACTTCTAGTCAGACTCTTTATTTCTTTCTCGTTTTATTTGCTTTCAAAGCAAATAAAGATCTTTGATTCTGCGTGAACTATTGAAAGTTAAATGTTATTTTCAAAAGAAATAAATATTTTTTATCGTTTATAAACAAGATCATTGATAAAATAATGAGTTGCAAACATCTGACGAGATTGAATATCATATCAACATTCAACAAACTTCAAATGCATCTTGACAGCAAGAATTACATCACTTTTATCACTGCTTTAAAAGCATATAAATACAAGATGCTATTCTTTGAACTGACTAATGAATCAATTTCATTTCAGCAATATATGAATAACATTTTATGAGATTTTCTGAATGACTTTTGTCAAGTCTATCTAGATGACATTCTCATTTATAGCAAAACAAGAAAGAAACATAGAAATCACATTAAACTAGTATTGAGTCAACTGTGCAAAGCTGATCTACAGATGAATATTTGAAAGTGCGAATTCAATGTGAAAGAGACTGTCTTTCTAGAAGTCATTGTATCAGAACTAAATCTTCGTATGAACTCAAGCAAGATGATAGTCATAGTCAGCTGAATTACTTTGATAAATTTAAAAGAAATTCAAAGCTTTATGAGATTTATTAACTTCTATCATCGTTTCATTAAGAACTTCTTGAAGCTAGTCAAATCATTCACTCAGCTGACTAGAAAAAACACGTCTTTTGTTTGAAACAAGATCTGTGTTTAAGTTTTTGACAATCTAAAGAAACAAGTCAGCTTAATCTCAGTACTTCGTCACTTTGATCTCAAATGACAAGCTATTCTGAAGATCAATGCTTTGAACTATGTAAAAGATGAAATACTATCTCAGTATGATAACAAGAAAGTTCTTCACTTGATGATCTTTTATAGCAAAAGCATGATACTCGCTGAAATCAATTATCATATTTATGACAAGAAATTGCTGATCATCATTTGATGTTTTGAACATTAATGATTTGAGCTGAAATGCATTGAACTATTCATTCAGATATTCATTAATCATCAAGCTTTGAAGATCTTCATGAAAAATAAACAGTTGAGTCAATGACAAGTCAACTATCTGAACATTCTGTCAAAGTTCAACTTTCAGATCATTTTTAAATCAGATAAAATAAATATTAAAGTTGATGCTTTAACTTAAATGTCTTTAATGAACATCTTTGAATCAGCTCAATGACTTGAAAATCATTTTCAAACTATTCTGATTCTTGATAAAGTTAATGTTCTACTCATTGAATTGAAAGCAAATCTTTATAGACTGATTGCATCAAGTTGAATCATTGAGATTGAGTCAAGTTTTTGACTCATCAAGACTTAATTCAAGTCAGAATTCTTGATTCAAGTATTTGAGTTGAGTTAAGATGTTCAATTCAAGTAATTAAGTTGAGTTAAAGAGTTGAAATTAAGTATTGATTTGAAATTCTCGATTCGACTCATCAAGACATGAAGATAAATAGATAGATATTTTATTATGACTCTCTATTATGACTTTCTATCATGACTTTCTATCAAATAGCCTTCATGTTTCTCTATCATAGCTTCTCTTCATAGCTTTCTATCATATTTCTTTATCATAGCTTTTCTTCATGACTTCTCTTCATGACTTTTTATCAAACAGTCTTCATAGTTTCTCGTCATGACTCTCTATTATAGCTTTCTATCATAGCTCTCTATCAAAGCTCTCTATCAAACAATCTTCATGTTTTTCTTCATGTTTCTCTTCATGTTTCTCTTCATGTTTCTCTTTATGACTTTCTATCAAAAAGATAATGCAAAAAGGTAATGCAAAGGCGAAAAATCGAAAAAATCTCTATATTTAGCTCTCTTGACGTCATATTCGATTGCTTGATGAGTTGAATTGAGAATTCAAATCAAACTCTGACTCAAGATCAATATTAAGTTGAATCAGAAGATTCAACTCAAGTAATTAAGTCGAGTCAGAAGATTCAATCTGAGTAATTAAGTTGAGTCAGAATGTAAATATGAAAGTTCAACTTGACAATCAGTTTAAATCTTTATCAGCAAGTATGTATAATCAATCAAATAAATGAGTTCTGCAACAAATATAAACAAGCTATGAATGAGAACAAGCTCAAATTTCATATCACTAAATTGAAGAACTGCAAAATCATTGACAGCGTTCTCTTTAGAAAAGACTTACTGTGAGTTCTTGAGAATATGCATACAAAACTGCTACAGAAAATTCATGATCAGCTCTTAATCTCTCACTTCAACAATAAATGAACTATTGATTTAATTCAGCGATTCTACTATTGATCAGATCATCAAGTCACAGTCAGACAGTACATTTGAAACTGTCATGTCTGTCAGCGAAGCAAAGCTTCTAGAAATAGCACTAATGAACTTCATCATTCTCTACTCATTTCACAAGAATACTGAAAAGATATAGTTATAAACTTCATTACTGAGCTATTTCTATCAGAAGACTATAACATCATTTGCATAATCATATGTTGTTTCATTAAAGAATGTCACTATGTTCTCTGTCATTGAGAAGATAATGACATCTCAATCAAAGAAACGATTTGAATCATGCTATGAAATGTTTATCAACTGCATGATTTACTCAGTTCTATTGTTTCAAACAAAGACTTTCAATTCATATCAACTATGTGAAAGACTCTTTGCAAGCAACTGAGAATCACAGTTAATTTATTTACAGTTTATCATTCAAAAATCAACAATCAGACGAAATGAGTCAATCAAGACGTTGAATGCAAACTTAGAATTTATTGCAATTACATGCAGAATGACTGAGTCAAATGAATATTTATGATGAAATTCAGCAACAATTTCAATATCTTCTCAATCATCTCAATGATTTCTTTCTACTTTAATAAAGATTTTCACTCTTGAATGAGTTTTGATTCAGATACAACTGACTATGAAATCACTCATGAACGATTAAAAGTTAGAAAAGCAAATGATATTATCATTTGAATGAAAGAGTTACTGAGCTTTGATCATCAACAATTGAAAAAGATGAAGTTGATCATTGAAGCACAGATCAATAAACATAGATGAAACATCATCTATGAGATAGATGACTGAATTTGACTATTCTTCAGAAACATCAAAATTATAAGATCATGCAAAGATTTGAAAGATAAATAACTAGAATTGTATCAGATCATTATTAAAGCAAAGATCTTTTATCATCTTCATTTATCAATCAGCATGAAACATCTGCATTTAATGTTCAGCTTGAAGCTATTGCAATCATATTCAGAAGATTTTCTATCAGAACAGCATGCAGAATCTCTTAGATTCATCATTATTAATAATGATAATGATGAACATTGAAAGATAAATGACATTTTGAACTTCAAATGCTATTGAGATTAAATACAATACAAGATCAAATGAAAAGATTTAAATAAAGATGATGAATGATACTATGTTGATAAAGATGAATTCAATGACTTCAAGAAAGTTTTGAATGAATTTCATGTGCTATACTCAAGAAAGTCACGCTAGTATCAAAATAACTCAATAAGAAAGCAAGCAAATGAGTTACATTCATGCAGACATGAATTTTCAAAGAAAGAAATAATGTTACAAATGTATCAAGATTGAATAAAACTAGTCAATGTCTTTAGTCAAGATTTGACTTAAATCTGACTCAGATCTGACTCAGTCTTTATTTTCTTTTCTCAACATCTTTTTGTTCAACATCTTTTTGTTCAACATCATCTTTTTTTCTACATCATATTTTATTCATGTCACAAACACATTCTCTTCAAACTTAGCGCAGTCTCTGAATATTACTTAAATAAAAACTTTTGTATTCATTTTCTTTTATATTCTTAATATTCAGTTATAGCTATTTTTAAAGATCAAGCACTATTAATTTTGATCTTCATTGATTGTATCATTTAAACATGATTCTGACACTTTTTATCTCTTTTATCATTGAAACATTGTACGAAAGCAGATTTCACATTTTCAAAGATGACAGCAATAATATGATCTTCATTTGCTTTAAGAAAGCAAGTCAACTTTGTTTATGTTGTACAAAGTTCAACTAGAATGAATCAACAAGATGTTTGATGTTGTCAATGTTTTCAGTCTCAAGAAGACTCATGATCATGATGCAGAAGCATGAGCAAACAAGTTGAATGATGCATTGAAATCTCAGATACATCATGTTGAACAATGAAATATAAATGTTCTGTTCATAAGTTATTTGACTCATCTTCTTCTGAAGTTCATACAAGTAATGACAGACTTTAAATTGACTTTTGAAGATTTTTTTTTGTCTTAAGTCAAAGTTGAGTCTTCGTTATCTCTTGTACAAGCACTTTAATCATGAATTGATCATTGACTGACGTGATTCAGCAATCTTTCAAGCAATGCTTCGTACAAGAATGATAAATCTTTGCTTGATAAATCGTTGCTTAATACTGTTGAGAAAGATCAATTCAACATGACTGCTTAAGATTTTCTACATTTGTTGAAGAAGCTTTGCATAGTGATCTTGCAGAATTCAATTATTTATCATTAAGAATTTTCTGTTCATTTCTTGTGAAAAGATTCTCTCTTCATATGAGATGATTATCTGATGTTTGCAAACGAAGTAAAGCTTTCTTTGCTCAATGTCAAGAAGTTGAATGAACTTTGTATATGAAGCGTTATATCAGATATTGTCAATCAAATCAGTATGACTTCAGAGAACATTGTATGAAGTATACAGCATTACGATTCTTGCAATTATCAGATACTAAAGTCATTGCATGATTGTATGAAGAACTTTTTTGCAGAAAAGTTTTTCGTTATTTTGCATGATTTTGCTGCTTCTTCAAGTGACATCGTCATTCTCTCTCAGCTCATGTCACAATCTTCATATGAGAACAACTTTGACTTCAACATCGCTTTTTCTCAACTGTCATCACAATCTTCGTATGAAGTCGACTTAAGTTTGAATAATCTTCAGAGATTAAGAGCTGCTTCGTACAAAGACATCTCTGATGCTTAAGCTTCTTAAGCTTTGTCATCACTGAACTCTGATGTTGTATCTTCTGAGCATCACATATGTTAAACTGTGAGCATGATTTCAGATCTCTGATGAGAGTGAATGCTTGATTAAAACTTTACTTCTATCATTCAAGCTTTGAAGATGATGTACGAAGCTAAATGATGACTTTCTTAACAGAAAAGAATCTTCTTTGATCGAAGAAAAGTCATCATTGACAAGATACATTAATGAACATAATTGAATCAATTCTCTGATGCTGTCGTAAAAGAATTGAAGCTCATACGAAGAAGATTGAAAGTCAGTTTGCATGAGCTGTGAAGTTGACTCAACAAGAAGAGTTGATTGAGTGCTGTCTATTAACTCTACTTTGTACGACAAGATTTAAACTAACGTTATGTACAAAGTGTAAATAAAAGACAGTTTGTCTTCGCTTTTCTCATACAAGCAGTCATGACAGCTTTTCTTTTCATACGAAGTACTGATTTTAAGCTGTTTCTTGCTTTTTTCTGACTCACTGAATAGTTATCTTGATTTCATTTGCATCATACGAAGAAGATCAATAGTCAGTTTGCATGAGCTGTGATAACAAGAAGAGTTGATTGAGTGCTGTTTATTAACTCTACTTTGTACAACAAAATTCAAACTAACATTATGTACAAAGTGTAAATAAGAGAGTCTGTTTTCGCTTTTCTTGTACTAGAGAGCAGTCATGATAACTTCTTTCTTCGTACGAAGTACTTATCTTAAGCATCGCGTAGAGATGCAGACTGCTGACTCAAGATACATGATTGTACTTCAAGATGTGCTGAAAAAACAAATGCTCACAAACAGAAAAAGAAATGTGTCTTGTACATATCATTAATTCAGCACAATGAGATTGAAGACATTTCTCGCTCTCAACAGTTTTCGCTCTCTCAGCTTAAATTCTCTCAATCTTCTTCGCTTCATACGATCATCTTCTCTTTCAAGTGAGCGAGAATGATGATTTTCATCTTATTCATTCTTACTTTTGTCATCTTCAGTCTCAAGAAGATTGCATTGTGTTGCATGATCTTGTCATTTGCAATTGACGCAGATTCTCTCAAAATGCTCTGAAATGAAATGACACTTCAAGAAAGATTGAAGATCATTTGATCATGCATACTGTGTACAAGTTACAAAAGCAACTTGTTCACAAGACTGAATCAGAACAGCGTTGATGTACAAAGATCTGTGCATTCTCATCTGATTCAAAGAAATCATTCTTCGTATGAAATTAACGTCTCGTTCAGAATGAGCGAGAAGTGCATGTTCAAACTTCATATGAACGAAGATAGTAAGTTGTAGTTGTTTCACAAGAAGACAGAGAAAGACGTTGATTGAAGCAGAAGCAACGAGAGCGAGAGCGTTGATGACGACGACGATCGCGACAAGATTTCAAAGAACAAGAGTTCTTCGTACGACATGTAAATCACATAGCTCATAGACAGAATAGAATTCAACTCACATCGTTGCTGTTGCTCTTCGTACAAAGCATTGTCAGCTCATACATCTAGTATTCACTGCAGCTGTCAAACTTACGTTGTTGTTGTTGTTCTACGTCGTACAATGCATCGTTAGCCTGTATACTCTGTACTGTACATCGTTCTAAGCTGTTACACTTACGTTGCTGATGATGATGATGATGATGATGAGATGATGATTGGTGAAAGGAGAAAGGAAGCGTTGTACGACGCTTGTGATAACTTTGTGTGAAGTAATTTTCATGCGCTAATCTATCTAGGCATAGGGAAGCCGTACGGCCCTCATCGTATATCTGAGGGCTTGGCAATAACTGCCTAATAACCCTGGTTATAACCGTGCCTGTTCCTCCCCCATATATGCATTACCAATTCAACCCTTTAACCACCAATTAATCCATGGCATCTACCAGATTGCTGCAACCTCATGACAGTGTTCATGATAAAGCTGTGAACGAAAGAAATGAAAAATAAAATTAAAGAAGAAACCGTTATACGTGATGAAAATTCATAAAAACAACAGATACAGATAAAGAAAGCACTCCTTCTTGGTCTTCGAACATAACACAACTGCGACACAGAAGATGTTGTTAAGGCCAGAATCGATGAAGCATGAAAAGCTACTATCGCTAAGGGTTGTTTCAAAGATGATGTTATTGGTATCGTCGGTGGAGATACGGCTCGGAAATCGGAGAGGACGCTTTCATGACTATCTCCTTTGCTTTCGGCGTGGTCCCACCCTTCTTCCTTTCTTGTAGACCGGAAACACCATAGCAGCCCTGGCATTCCCTCTCCCTTGCTTGTCTACCCGGCGAGCATTACTTGATCTCCGGTGCGGGGTGTCTTGGCTTGGCTTGTCGACGTCGATGTCTGTAGGAACAACTGTTATTTAGGGGTTTTCTGCAAAGGACAATACCGGTCAGAGATTGTAGAACAAACCTTCCTCTACCGGACCCACAAGCCCTGCCACATCCGTATCTCTTACTGCTTCCTTCTGCCCTTCCTTCCCTAGAGACGGCGTCGATAGTCAGTCGTGCTGACAGTGCTGTCCGAACAACATTCGAGCTTCCCTAACCTTTGTGCTCGTCTGCCATATTTACATCCTCCTCCGCTGCGGTTCGCGGTCTCGAGGCCAACTCCAACAGTTTTGCTGACAGCCTTTCCTTTCTCGCCTCTTCTACAGGGCCGAAAACCCGGGATCGTAGCTGTGTCCTGTTCGCCTTCTTCGTACTTGATCGTAGCCCCTTCGCCATTCCGAGATTCGCAACACCGCGCAATAATTGTGCTTAAAAATGGATCAATTCAGCTAGCTAGTTGAGAGGTGTTATGCTGCGAGAATAGTGTCGTAAGTTGTAGGTCGTTCGTTTGTCAAGGTCACCATCTGTATGACCCACGCTTGTCAGGTTGCGGGACACTTGCAGGCTAGATGATATCTATAAGCGATCCAAAATAAATATCTACCTGCTCTATGATGATCGACACGAAGGTTCCCAGCATGCAAGTAATCCGAGGTTTATTTGATGGGTACCGGAAAGTAAATGACTAGGTGTGATGATTCGCCGGCATTCTTTCTTATCCCATGTACCTCTCACTTCAACCTCACAAAGGCCATGCTTACACAGGTTCGTCACAACATCTTTCGACAAATGTTGAATGCTTTCCGCCATATCTAACCATGATCATTTCAACTGATTCCTCTAGGAATCCCTCATAGCTCGTACTACATGTCACTTCTCGAATGTATCACACCTTCTAGGCGGCGTCTGAAGTTTGAAAGCCTTTGCCCGTAACACTCCGATACTCACTCCTGGGGTCTGAAAGATGGCCGCTATCTCGCAAGGCGACGTTCACTCTGCTGTTGCAAAGGTCAAAATCTTAATCAACGCACAATTGAAGCAAATCCTGAAGAGAGAAGGGCTTCCTGTCTCCGGAGTGAAGGTTGCCATGCAGGAGCGCATTATTCGGCGTAAGTCTAATTTACGGCTCAACTTATTGTCAATGTTGTATATGCTCCAACCTCTTACTTTCTGTCATGTCTTCCTACTGTACTAGTTTATAGGCGATGTCACTGGCTGACTTTCTATGCGCGTCTTGCAGAAATCGAGCAATACGCACGATTTGGTGATCTGGAAGCTTTCAACCACCTGAAAACACTAGTCAATAATCCGGATGCATCTTCTACACCCTCACCTGCAACAGTGCGTGCTATTCAAGGGAATGCACCCACTTCGTCTAACCACCAATCATACACGTTAGCAAACGGATCAACAAGGCCCGCGGCGCCAGCAACAGTAGCCATGCCAGCACACTCTTACGGATCAGGTACACATAGTTGCGCCAACATGTTGTCACAGTGCCGGGGTTTACTGACTGGACTGCAGCTCGTCCAAACTTTAGGGAGAGTCCGTTTTACACAATCCTTGAGCCTTTGACCTCTGTTATGGAAACTAAAGGTGTGTTCTTTCGTACTTTGTTAATTATGATTGCAAATTTTGACATGTGTGGTTAATAAAGCATCAGTGCGAGAGTCCACAAGGGACCAAGTGGATTGTAAGATCGTTCTCAGGGGGGATCTGGCAGATAGGCTTGCAAGCGACTCAAGTACAAGAGCTATGATCTATTGCGCTTCGGACCCTCTTTCTCCATTCTCGAAGGCGGAAATTGCATTTCCGTATCAAGTGGAAATCAAGGTCAATATGGACGAAGTGAAGGCCAACCTCCGAGGACTGAAAAACAAGCCAGGGTCCACAAGACCAGCCGATATCACAGATTTACTGCGGAAACGTGCTGGATATGAAAACACCATGACCGTCACCTATGCGCTCACGCACAAAAGATTCTACCTTATCGTAAACCTTGTCCGACAGCACCCTGTCGAAGAGCTGGTTGCTAAGCTCAAATCCGGAAAGGGTATATCAAACGAACAAGTAGTTCGCGAGATGGTCAGTAAAGTTCAAGATAGCGATATTGAGGCAACGTCTTCCATAATGTCGTTGAAGTGTCCGGTATCAACCCTACGAATAGACGTTCCTTGTCGCTCCACTGTGTGTGGTCACAACCAGTGCTTCGATGCGTCGTCTTTCCTTCAACTTCAAGAGCAGGCCCCGACTTGGACGTGCCCAGTCTGCTACAAAGCAGTGAACTTCGAAGCGCTCACAGTCGATCACTACGTGAATGACATACTTAACCAGACACCCAAATCGGTAGACCAAGTTGTGATCGAGCCGACTGGGGAGTGGTCTCAGACATCCGATGGCAATTCATCCTTAAAGCCTAATGGCAACCGTGCAAGTAGCGATGATGAGGACCTGGTCGAGATCAAGGACATGCCGCGGGTTGCGGCGGTCAAGAGCGAAGCAACCAGCTTATCTATAAGGACTCCGCCAACCTCATCCAGAGAACAATCAACATCATCAGCGGCACCACCTTCAACAGGCGATAAAAGGGCAAGAGGTCAGGTCATAGACCTTACGTTCAGCAGCGACGAAGACGACGAACCGCCGAGGGCGCCGAAAAGGCAATCAACCAATACATCCTCAGCTACGCTTTCCAGTTTTCCAAGCTCTGAAAACATCCGCCCGAGACCAAACGGAGCGAGCACCGGAAACCCTAAATTCACTCAGACAAATACGATCGGCCGACCGAACTACTACACATACCCGTCATGACCATATTACATCACGATATCATTCTAACGTTATACTGACCATCGGCGCAACTGAGCTCAAGGACGGTTAGCGGCGTATACGGCGCTCTCGGACGGTTTTCACTGTAGCATTTGCATAGGGAGCAGGGCTGATATCAGGGACAAAGAGCTGGCTGCGGATGAGCTACAAGTACGATAGAAAGTACTTTCTTCTTCAGTGGACATACCCCAGGGCTTTTGTATTCTCAGGAAAGCAATACAAGCTTAACCAATATCGATCATGCTGGCAATCTGTATATCCGATCTTCCTGTAGAAGCTGGACATTACAAACTAATCGACCCACAATTGTAATGCTAAGATTCAAATAAATATATGATAGTCGAGCATTATTGGAGATGGGTATCTGTCGCGATTGCAATTCGGCGAGCTCTAAGCACTCCATCCCTATCATCCAACCACCACTTACCACAAAGTCCATTCCCAACGCTCAACTCGCACGTAAAATCACATGGGGTTTTGAACACCGCCATGCCGACCAAAAAGCTCTCCTTTCCGCCAACATAAACATCCCCCGCCAAACGACCTTGGTTCCACCACCCCAAATGTCCTTCGAATCCCCCCTCCCCCCATACAACGCCTCCGACCCCCTCGCCACCTTCCTCAATTCCTCCTGCCTCGATCTTCTGCTCATTGAAATGGTCCCCATGAGCTACCGGCTTGCGCATGAGCTTTCCATACAGCACCCGGGGATAGATGGCGTCGGAAAGCCTGCCGGCAGTGAGGAAGCTGGGGAAGCGCAGAGGGAGGCGGCGTCGAGGCGGTTGGAGGAATTAGGGTATAGGGTGGGCCAGGGGTTGGTTGAGAGGTAAGGGTTTTTATTTTAATAAATTTCTTTTGGTGGGAAGGTTGACAGTTTGGGGTTGGGTGGGGGGGCTGCTGGGGACGTTGGAGAGGATGAACGGGGATTTGAGGAAGGGGGAAAATTATACTGATGGCGCAATAGGTTCTCGAGAGATCGGCCACGGTTCACGGATACGCTGGACGTGATCAAGTTTCTATGCAAGGATATGTGGACGCTGGTGTTTCGGAAGCAGATTGACAATTTGAAGACAAACCACCGGGTATGAGGCCTTGTTGTTTCCTCAGAGGGCCAACTTCCCAGGATGTTTACGTGGGGTTTAGGGCACCTACGTCCTCACGGACAGCAGTTTCAGGCCTTTTGCGCGCATGAGCGCGGCCTCGTCATCTGAAGCAGTACTACGCGCCGAGCCCGTGAGGGATTCCATTCATATTGCGGTCGTCTGTAGGCGTGCTAACCAAATTATCAGTTCCTCTGGTTCCCTTGTGGTATCATACGAGGAGCGTTGTCCAGCATGGGAATCAGCGCCACCGTTCAGGCGGAGACATCCGAGTTACCCACCGCCACGTTTCATATTAAGACGGTTATCGTTAAGCCATAGATCTTGCTGCTGCAGGAAGTGAAAAGCTTTTTGGCAGTTTAGCGGCATTGGAGGTGTTAAAGGTCACGGTAGGGCTAGGGGATTCTTAAGTCTACATCGCGCAGCAGCATGAAGAGCGATATGCAATTGATATAAACTTCAATTGACTGGGGCGGTTCAGATGCCCTTCCCCATGGATTCCAAAGCAAACCCTCATAACTTTCGTTCCAAGTATCCCTCGTCACTTTGCTTTTAGCACTCCGTCATAATCTACCTAGCAAACGCCATTTGTCAGTGGATGATCTTGCTGAAATGTAAAGAGTTGGATTTCTTTGGGAGCGGAAGATGATAGACGAAACAGTCTTGCGCCAGTCGGGGGATTCACTTTGGTGGTGGGTTGACCACAAACTCGACCCCCTTCTCAATGTTGCCCTTCAAGCCTGTCTTGCAAGCTTCCAGAAGTTTCTTCTCACTTTCATCTATCTCGCCGAGGATGTTGTGGGCTTTCTCTACGCCGGAGGGCTATGAGACTGTCAGCATGGGTGAGCCAATTGGAATTGAGCATTAGAGGACGTACGCCGAGCTCGATAGGCACAGAGAAGAAGTCAAGGCCGGTTTCTTTAGCAATGGCATCCCCACCAGCGACACCAGGAAGGTACACAAAAGATGGCTCGACAATGCCTTTCTCGCCTTTGCTGGCCTTGATGAGCTTCTCTGTGAATCTGGTATCAAATCAGTGTTGTGATTACGTCTGCGTGGTTATTGTAAACTGGTTTATGTACCGGAAGCCCGCGTATGCCATAGAGAGCGTGGCAGAACCTGCGCCACCCTTGGCTTCTACAACTTCGTCCCCACCGAATTGGACACCTGTGGTATATTAGCATCTTTCTCATCCTACCAATACAGACAAGCAACGAACGTTTGATCAAGGGAGCGAGCTTGTCTGCTGGAATCTTGACACTAGGCTTTGCCAAACTAAAGAGAGGCACGATCGTCTCCCCAGAGTGACCACCAATAACGGGAATGACTGTCTTTGCAGGGTCCTTCTCGCCAGTAATCTCCTGGAGGAAGGTCTCGGCGCGGACCACATCCAGGGTGGTGACACCAAAGAGGCGCTTGGGATCGAACACGCCGGCTTTCTTCATGATCTCCGCAGCAATCGGAACGGTAGAGTTGACGGGGTTGGAAATAACCAAAATGAATGCCTTGGGACAGTACTCAGCACAGCCTTTGACGAGGTCGCGAACAATCCCGGCGTTAATCTTAAAGAGATCATCGCGGGTCATGCCAGGCTTTCCTGACGCTGTCTCAGCTTGGGAGTTCCCAAATGTGGCATTGGGCGTACATACGAGGAATTCCGGCGGGGATAACCACAATATCAGCTCCCGTCAATGTTTTCTTCAATCCATCGTCGGCAGGTAGATAGCCAGTGATTTTCTGTAGCCTCTTAGCTCTACCAATGCGAGGTTCGAGATGCTCATCGGAGACATACTGCCACCGATGAGATGTGGGAAAGATCGGCTGTTACTCCGGGAGTATTGACGACATCGTAAAGGGAAAGCTCATCGACGAGAGGGCAGGCTTTCATGAGAAGCGACAAGGGCTATTGATATTGGCATCAGCGCCGATTCATCCGTCCTGAGCTTGCATCAGTGCCACTCACCTGCCCAATGCCACCAGAAGCTCCTAGGACACCTGAATGGGACTTAGACATGGTCGAGGTAATCCTCTAAGTAGCTGGAGTTCAACATACATGCTTTCACCATTGCGAGTGGTTGATTCGATAATACTAGAGTTGTGGTATCAGTGATGCTTGGGTTTCACATCAAGCTATAATGGATCCGTACAGCTTGAGAGGCAGGTTTATAGGTAGGAAAACTGTATGGCGGTGAGTGAATAACTACGTGAATTGTTGTAGCTGGTCGGATCTACTTATGGTGGGAAATGCAGGGCCAACAATTCCGAGCCCCACTTGGAGTCTGGTGGGGTAGGGCAGTCACTCCAGGAGCGTTCCGTGCGAACGACTGAGGAGCGCTTCCGAGTCCATACGCCTACACAGCAAGGTAGGTACTTTACCGGGAATCAAGCACTCAACAAAAGTAGGTCGACTGGATCATTGTCACTTTTAAATATTGCAGGCAAATGCTGATAATGTCGTCTGACCTGTGAGAGATCACTACTCGTTGGAGCGGGCTACCTTCGGCGGCCGAAAGACCTTTCGAAAAGCACTTGAAGCTTGACAACCTACACTGGAATAGCTCTATGCTCTCCAGTATCGCCCAGGAAACCCCGACTACTATTATGACTCCGCTTCCGCTGCCTTCTTCGCTTTGGCACCACGCGGCTTCTTCTCCGGAGTTTCTTTCTGTGGCCGCTGCGATTGTCTGACAGCGCTTGCACGAGCCACAGCCTCCTGGCGGAGGTCTGCTCTATAACCCTGTTTGGCTGTGTAATTGACAACGCCCTTGTAGATCCTGTATACCAACTTAGCGAGCAACTCTCCCTTCGTGCTTAGGAAGTTGATCAAGAGCTCACTTCGGTCCTGATTTGTTGCTACCCCATGTCACTTCGTTCTTGTTGGTAGATGGTCGATTGTGATGTTTGGTCTTCTTGGTGACCATAGTGACGCCACCCTTCTCGGCTGGATGGATGCCGATGGCCTGTGGTTACAATCTGTTTAGCGATCCTCTCTTGAGACTGTTGAAGGCTGGTATGTATGGTGTACCTTGTCGTTGATGAATCCAGCATACTGCGATCTAATTAGTGGTCGTCTGTAGCAGTACATGGTATTAACGAGCATACCTTCCTAGAGTGCTTGTTCATAAGATTGAGGGGATCTCTGGAGAATTGCACACCACCTGCGGTCTTGCGCTTTACCAAGAAAGCACTGTTTGGCCCTGTCACCGACAGTCAGTACAGAACCTACTCGCAGCATCCCTTGTCTTACTTACGGCATATCTCCCAGATCAGGTCTTGAGATACGTTTGATGATTGGTACGCCATGATTGAAGTTGATGTTCAATGATATTTTGTTTCTTCAGAAGCGTCGCCCATTTGTGTGCGCGAGCCTCGGCCCGGGTCCCCGTTCAGGGCGAAACTCGCTTGTCAAACTCAGCCCTGGCTGACGTCCTCACTGCGCTTTGTGTCCAACCTGACACTTCATGTAACTCAAAAGTTCAATCATGGGCTACGGTGTTCTATACTCTCTCACGTTCTCTTCCTTGATACTCGTCACAGGCAAGCCTCTGCAGACCCTGGCCACCGTGTCCAGCTGACATGTCTAGCACTCTACCTCACTCGCGGTCGATGGGCTCATCTTGTACCAATATCTGACTACGTCTACCAGCATCTACCTTCATCATTCTCGAACGATATTGAATCTGGCTTCACTTCTTCCGACTTCGATCTCTCAACAAATGTCGCGGCCGGAGATTCGCGCGCTGGACTAGATCAGGCAGGGAAGCGAGAGGTGCAGAAGATCATGAAAAGTAGAAGGGTTGGATTCGACGAGGCAAGGAGGCTATATACGGAGCAGCGGTTTGCGAAAAATAACATCGGACCGGATGGAAGGCCGAGAGATCCGAAGTTTGTGTCCTTTTCCTAGCAAGTTGCACATGCCACACTATATGAGATGCTGGTAGGAGCATGATGGGGGCGATCATGGTGTATGGAGTCAGTCATTGTGCAAAGCTACAGGTTTCGGCGCAGATCAGTTTTTCGTCAATATGGCTTAGGACAGACTTTCTTAGGGGACTATGGGTCCCACTTCATTCTTGAGCACCCTAGACTATTCAAAATGATCATGGCCTGAGTGATCCACATAATCTTGCGACTTAAGCGTGTGAAAGGCTAAATCGCAAGGCCCCTGTTGTGCTTGGCTCATGGGAGTGCCGCTTACTGCCATGCTGGTCACTAAGAGTGCCCGAGTGTGGGCCAGCTGTCACTAACCTTCACCTCGTTTACTTATAGGTAATCCGAAGTGGACTGGCTTGATCTTCTGCTGGGCTATTTTCTTCGTTCACAATGATCGTCCTAAGGTATCATCTTGCTCGTGCGTAGCCTTGCTGCTGGAATCCAGGTGGCATCCCAGGAGGTGGGCCTTGACCTGGCGGTGGACCGAGCCCTGGAGGTGGTGGCGCGCCTTGTGAAGGGAATCCTTGCTGTGGTGGGGCATTGAAGCCCGGAGGTAGGAAGCCTTGCGGCCCTCCGTATCCGGCTTGGGATGGTGGAGGGCGTGCTGGTAAGCCTGAAGGAGGTGCTGGAAGTGGCTGCGAAGGAGGCGCAGGTCGCTGTTGCTGGGGTGGGGGTGCGCTCTGGTAAGTACCACCTGGTACACCACCTCGTCCGTTCATGTACCCTCCGACGCCCACTTGAGGAATAGTGCCTGGCCGACCCATGTCAACATCCAGCATAGCTGCTGGAGCACTAGGAGCTCCTCCCGAAAAGAGACCCGCCGGCAATGGTTGGGTTGCCGGCTGGACATTGTGTTTCCTCGCTTGAGCCGCCAGCATCCTCTCAGCTTGATCACCGTGGCGTTCCCCTTTACCATCCTTCTTGTACGCATATTGCACCGATATCTCCTTGTTCATAAGGTACTGCCCGTTCATGTTGGCTATTGCTTCGTCTGAAGCTTCAAAGTTTGAGAAAGACACAAATCCATAGCCTTTGGATAGATTGGCATCATCACGAGCCACCTAAGAAACTTATCAGTCCGAGTCTTCTCGGCGCGGACGGGTAAAAGTCAAACCTTTGGAGCAGATATCAAACTGCCAAATCGACCAAAGGTATCATACAGTGTCTGCTCAGACACCATGGGGTCCAGATTGCCGATGAATAGCTCAGCACCAATTTCAACTGTCTTCTGCTTATCTGCAGAAGCCTTATTCACCCGTATTGGTTTTCCATACAGCCTGACCTGGTTCATAATCCTCGCTGCGTATTCTGCATCCTCTTCACTGATAAACTCCACAAAGCCATACCCTTGATGGGTCTGTGTCACTCGATCTTTAGGCAGATGTACGTTAACTATACGGCCAGCCTGTAACATCAATTCCCACACGAGACTGTCGCTTACTCGCTCATCGAGGTTTCCGATGTATACTGTAGCTTCCTTATCTTGCTCCCTAACAGATGTCAGAAAATGTTGCCTCCTTTGGACCACAAGCTTACCAATGTCTAGCACCAGACATACTGGACAATATCGTGCGAGATGAGAGGAATTACTGAGGCGCTTAAGAAAGTTCACAAGCATCGTTCGAGCTTGCGGGCGGGCGGGCCGTTTATTTTCCGTCCTCTTCCATTTTAATGTTATCTACCTTACTCGTATAATATCATACAGACGAGCAAACTCTTTTTGTACCTCCTACGTTTGTTACTGTCAACCCAAACCCCCCCCGCCCCCTTTATCTGTACACTGTTCTGCGTCCCGGATTACTTTCACACAAACTTACCGGATTGAGGATCAATCATGATGTTCCAGCTTTCGGAAGAAACAAAGGTAAAGCGCCAACGGAATCTTCCACGAGTCCGGCGAAAGAGACTGATACAACGTCAGGAGAGGATCACGAGGATAGTCGATGTTTCTCGGATAGCAATACATTAGTAAGAGCTTTGGGATTCGCTCGAAGAGAGGGCCTTAAGCTAAAAGTCGACAGTGGCTACCTTCCCTTGATCATATATCTTGGTACTGTTGGACGCCATCAGTTGCATCATTCTCTAATCCTTGACATAGGTTATACCAGAAGCGAACCAAAACCCGCATTCATACGGTATGGCTCTCACCGACTGTGTAACAGGACAACACTTTTAACACCCTGGCAGGCTTTTCTCGCCCTTGGCGTAACATATCGGGATCAAAGTAATACACTGCCCAAACGTGGGGGAGCCATGGCACAACAGGGCTAAGATCAACGGTCGAGAGTATGGACTACTCTCACGGAGCAAAAGATGGTATCATGGAGGACCGAATGCAGTTCTGCATTTGAAATTGATCCTAAGAAAGCCGGGTGCCATGCCGATTCCTCTCCGTAATGAGAATACCCCTAGTAATATTACTGTATCATAAACTCATCCACATTTTCCTCTGCCACTGACTGCTTCTCGTACCATGACCAACAACCACGCACTCTCGCAATCACTCATTGAGTCGGTAGCTGGCTTAATTGCGGGAGTTGTATCTACACTCGTTGCCCATCCTCTCGATGTAATTAAAACCCGCTTGCAAGGTATGCTTGTGGCCCAAGACAATAGCTCTTTTGTGCTATCAGATATCTGTTGAGATACTAAGATTTATGGTCTCTCATAGTCGATCAATCTGCGTCACAATTTGGCAGCTCCATCCGCATAATTAGAAAGATAGCCCGCCATGAAGGTAATCTGACCGCTTTCTACCGGGGGCTCTCGCCCAACGTTGTTGGCAATTCTGTCAGCTGGGCCTTGTATTTCTTATGGTATGACAAGCTCAAAAAAGGGCTTGAAGCCTATCATGGATCCACGGGTCAGCTTTCATACTATGATTTCTTTATCGCGTCAGGCGTCGCAGGTGCGATACAGCTATCCCAATTCCATACCTTCTGGTATTCTCTCTTATGGGACCATCAGGCGCTCTGACTTCTGTTTGTACAAATCCCATATGGGTAATCAAGACACGTATGCTTTCAACCTCGTCGAGTCACCCCGGTGCTTATAGTTCGATGTTGGATGGTACCCGGCAAATCTACCAAAAAGAGGGACTCCAAAGCTTTTATCGCGGTCTAACACCGTCTCTTTTCGGGGTCTCCCATGGCGCGTTGCAATTTATGGCTTATGAGAAGCTCAAAATATATCAAGCCAACAGCAAAGACGGCGAGCAAAGGGATCTTGGCACATTCGACTTCCTACTTCTTAGTGGGATATCTAAGATCTTTGCTGGGGGCTTGACATATCCTTATCAGGTCGTCCGGACTAGGCTCCAGATGTACGATGCGAAGACCACATACAAAAGCGCAAGAGATGTCGTCGTCCAGGTATGGAACCGGGAAGGGTGGAGAGGGTTCTACAAAGGACTGGGGCCAAATTTACTGAGGGTGATGCCGAGTACTTGGGTCACCTTTTTGGTATATGAGAAGACAAAATTGTATATACCCAGGATGTTTGAAGACCACAGCTAAGGCTTCAACTCTTCAATCCTCTAGCATCAACTCTCCAAATCCAAATCTCCTACATCAACGGAATTGACCATGTTAGACGGGATCATTCTCAAGGGCTTGTCCCAAGCAACGTTCTTCGAAACCCGCAATTCCATGTGACCTTGTTCCAATCCAGCAAGACCGTTTCCCATAAAACCTCGTGTCAGACTAAGCT